>Ga0224512_10000090_pt1 | contig 96445 bp, 92 predicted proteins | sample SF_May12_sed_USG_4_FD_169103 | JGI IMG/M metagenome (GOLD analysis project Ga0224512, IMG submission 169103) | Sediment microbial communities from San Francisco Bay, California, United States - SF_May12_sed_USGS_13 | ecosystem: Environmental > Aquatic > Marine > Sediment | place: USA... | reverse complement strand
AGCTTCGCGAGCACGTCGGTGTGCCCGTGGGAATCATCAACAGTACCTGGGGCGGCAGCCGTATCGAGCCGTGGATGAGTCTCGACGCCCTTGGGTTGGACGAAGAGGATCTCGCTCAGATTCGCGCAGCCGAAGTCGCGCGGCAGGAAGCGATCCGTGATCGGGTGCGCTCGCGCATCGGTTCACTGCCCGAGATGGACGCCGGATTGGCGGACGGCGTGGCTCACTGGGCCGCGCCGGACCTCGATGATCGCAACTGGTTCACCGTCCCGGTCCCGTCGCAGTGGGAAGCGGCAGGGTTCGACGGCATGGACGGCGTGGCGTGGTATCGCGCCAACTTTGAGGTGACGGAAGACGACATCGCCCGTGGTGTCAGGCTCGGGCTTGGCATGATCGACGATTCCGACATCACGTGGGTCAACGGCGTGGAAGTGGGCCGGACGGACAATGCGTGGAATCAGGCCCGCCTCTACGACGTGCCGTCCCGCGCGCTCAAGGCCGGCGAGAACGTCATCAGCATTCGCGTGGAGGACTTCCAGGGAGGAGGCGGGATCGCCGGCGCCCGCGAGACTGTCTTCCTCGACGTCGGTGGTGACCGTCGGGCGCTGCCGGATACATGGCGGTTCATGGTGGGTCGCGTGAGCCTCAATTCGGCCGGCAACAAGAACCAGGTGCCGACGCTCCTGTGGAACAAGATGATTCATCCGCTCCTGCCATTCCCGATCAAAGGCGTCATCTGGTACCAGGGCGAGTCGAACGCGGACCGCATGCCCGATGCAGTGGCGTACCCGGAGCTGTTCGCTGCGATGATCCGGAGTTGGCGTGAGGAGTGGCGACAAGAGGATCTGCCGTTCCTCTGGGCACAGCTCGCCAACTTCATGGAGGTGAACGACGATCCGTCTGCGGAGAGCAACTGGGCGGTCTTGCGAGAAGCGCAGTCCGCTGCGCTCGCCCTGCCACACACCGGGCAGGCGGTCCTGATCGACATCGGCGAGGCCGACGACATCCACCCTCGCAACAAGGAGGATGTCGGCCGGCGGCTCGCCCTCGCTGCGCGGAAGATTGCCTACGGCGAGGACGTGGTTTTTTCCGGTCCCACGTTCCGGACGTGCGAGTTTCGCGATGGACGCGCGACGGTCTCCTTCGATCACGTCGGCAGCGGGCTCATCACTCGAGGCGATGCGCCGCGTGGCTTCGCGGTGGCCGGCCCGGACGGACGTTTCGTCTGGGCCAACGCCCGGATCGACGACGATCGCGTGGTCGTGTGGAGCGATGCCGTGCCCGATCCAGTGGCGGTCCGCTACGCGTGGGCAAACAACCCGGCGTCGGCAAACCTGTACAACGCGGAGGGTTTACCGGCCGGACCATTCCGCACCGATCGGTGGTGAGGCGGACGGTCCGCGATGGCGCCACACGGACGTCGGTCGCGGCCGGGCCATTTTGTGCGGACCGGTGTGATGCCCATCGCGACCGCCGGTGGATCAGTCGCCCTCAGTTCCCGCCGACCGGCTCCAGCCGCACTATGGGGGTCGGGTCTCCTCCGCGGTGGTCGATCGCGAGGTAGATGTAGCCGTCCGGTCCCTGGCGGACGTCGCGGATGCGGCCCATCCCTTCGAGCAGCGTCTCCTCGGCCACGACCTTCTGCCCGTCCATGGTGAGCCGAGCGAGCTGCTGCCCGGCGAGACCGCCCACGAACATGTTCCCGCGCCATTTGGGGAAGCGGTCGCCGGTGTAGATCAGGAGCCCCGACGTCGCGATCGACGGCACCCAGTAGTGGACCGGCTGTTCCATGCCCTCCCGATGCGTGCTCTCGTGGATCGGAGAGCCGCTCCCGTAGTTGACGCCGTGGCCGATCACCGGCCACCCGTAGTTCCTTCCCTGACGCACCAGGTTCAGCTCGTCGCCTCCCTGCGGCCCGTGCTCGTTGATCCACACGTCTCCCGTCTCGGGATGGATCGCGAGCCCCTGCGGATTCCGGTGACCGTACGTCCAGATCTCCGGACGCGCGCCGGCCCGATCCACGAAGGGGTTGTCGGCTGGCACGCGGCCGTCGTCGTGCAGCCGGATCGTGGTCCCGTGGTGGTTCGAGAGGTCCTGCGCCGGGTGCGCCTCGAGGTTCCCGCGCGGTGGCGCCTGGCGGTCGCCCACGGTGATGAAGAGAAACCCGTCGCGGTCGAACGCGAGCCGTGAGCCGTAGTGCCCGTTGCCCCGCGTCGCCGCCTCGAAGATCTGCTCCACGTCGGTGAGGCGATCGTTCTCGAACCGGCCGCGTACCACCGCGGTGGTGGCCGCGGACCCCTCGGCGTTCGGCTTGGAGAAGCTCAGGTAGATGAGCCGGTTCGAAGCGAAGTCGGGATGCGGGACCACATCCAGCAGTCCGCCCTGCCCACGGGCGAAGACCGCGGGCACACCAGTAACCGGGCTTGGCAGAAGCGCGCCGCCACGGACAATGCGGAGTCGTCCGGGCCGCTCCGTGACCAGCATGTCGCCGCTGGGAAGGAAGGCGATGGCCCACGGGTGCTCCAGGCCGTCCACCACGGTGACGACACGGTAGTCGTGCAGGTCAGACTGGTGGACCGCCGACTGGGCGGCGAGGGGCGTCGCCGCGCACACGAAGAGCGCCACGCCCGCGATTGTCATCGAGCTCCGGATCATCCCAAACTCCCATGCTGCGGTAACGAGATTCGGCCGCCGCGGCCTGAACAGGGGTGCGGCGAGCGCCACAGGTAAGGTACCCCACAGAGCGCGGTGGATGTTCCGAGCGGCAGCCGCGGATGGCCCCGAGCCGTTCACCCCTGGGTATATTGCCATTGATGGTGCGGGTCCACTTCGCCGGCGCGCGGCTCCAGAGCGACGCCACCACGTCCCCACAGGGGATCGATCGCTGACGTCCTTTGCGTACAAGACGTATACCATCGTACCACGAACCTTCCAGATCCGGGGCTCGGGGCGGTGGACGCTCGAGGTCGTGATCAGTCGGCACCGGTGCACGCGGTGGTTCAGCGGTCACGCGACGTACCCGACGGAAGCGGTGGCGATCGCCGGCTGCCGTGAGTACGGGTGCCGCATCATCGACGGGAAGGTGCCCGACTGCACCGTCGCCGATCTGCTCTAACGTGTTCCCAACATCTCTACCGACCATGAGGCAGGCATGAGCAAGTTCACGGTCGAGCAGCGACGCCTCACACACCGCGGTGCCGCGTTCCATTTCGTGGCGTACGATGGCCAGCCCGGGAACGCGAAGCGCCAGCAGCCTCCGACCGATCCGGCGTGGTTCCTCATGAACGAAGGCAGACGCTGGGAGGTCATGCCGCACCGGCCCGGCCAGGAAGGTGAGGAGCTGGAGCGGTTGTTCATCGCGTGGCTCGACGTTCACGTGTTCGGCATCGAACCGTCGTCGGCGAACGGAAAGCGCAGAAGAGAGCGGTAGGCGTGCGCTAGCCGGACCGCCGTGGTCAACCCGCCTCAGCCGTTCGTTCGAGAGGAAATTTCCACCGCAGTGCCCCAGGGATCTTCGACGAGCCAGTGCCCGCTCTGGCCGCTGATGGCGTGTCCGGCGGCCTTGATGCTGTCCGCAGCGCGGTCGGCCGCGCCGGGTTCGGGCACGATGACTGTCCAGGCGATGAGTCGCGCGTCGTCGGGGCCGGCACGTGGGGCCTCGGACGCCCACGTGTTCACGCCCAGATGGTGGTGGTACCCACCCGCGGAGAGAAAGAGCGCTCCCGGGTAGTCCCACACGATCTTGTCGAAGCCCAGGGCGTCGTGGTAGAACGCGCCCGCCTTTCCCAGGTCGCCGACGTGCAGATGCACGTGACCCACCACCGTGCCCGCCGGCAGCCCCTCGAACGGCCCGTCACCGATCTGGGCTAACAGGTCGGCGACGTTCAAGGGTTCAGTGCCCATCACGAGTTGGCGGCCGCGGCGTTGCCACTGACTGCGAGGCCGATCGGCGTAGATCTCGATCCCGTGCCCGTCCGGATCGGAGAGGTAGACCGCCTCGCTGACGAGATGATCTGCCATGCCCATCCGTGCGCCGACGTCGGCTGCGTGCCGTGTGAAGCGCGCGAGCGCGGCACGGCTCGGCAGTCGCAGCGCAAAGTGGTACAACCCCAGGCGGCCTTGGCGTGGCACCGGCGCCGCGCCCGGACGCTCGAGAAGCTCGACCAGGGGGGCCGAGTCCAACTGGGCGCCCAGTGCTGTCCGATTGGCCGTGCTCTCGAGCGTTCGCAGCCCGATGATGCGGCTGTAGAAGTCCAGGGACCGCTCGAGGCTCGTAACCTGGAGCTTCACGCGTCCGAGGTGGGTGGCCTCTGGCAGGCGGTACCCGGGCGGTGCAATGCCATACGCCGAGCCGACGGGCCGCCGCCCTGCGCTTGTCGCGCTCATGGCATCATCACCCTCTAAGGAGAGCGAGCTGACGATCGGGACGATGTCGGCGGCGGGTCGCGTGTCAGCGGGTGGCGTTCGGGCAGGAATCGGCGGTCGCGCCTCGCGTAGTCCTTCGGCTTCACCACGTCGTGGTTGAGCCATTCGATGACGGCTGAGTGACCCAGGCTCTCGGGGTCGTTGTGCAAGTATCCCTCGGTGACGGCAATGACCCGAAAGCGCTGGCGGAGCTGGAACGTCAGCGTGGGATCGGTGAGCTCGCCCCGGACCACGCGCTCGACGTACTGCGTGGGTGTCATGTCCGCTGCGTACCGATGGTACCCGCGGAGCCGTGCGCCGGCCCGGATCCGGTGCAAGCGGTGCCGGCGCACGAGATCCCGCCGCGCTTGGTAGAGGGCTTTTCCGATCCCTCGCCGCCTGAGTTCGGGATCCGCCATGACTTCGGCGCCGTAGAGCGTGTGCCCCTCGGGATTGTGGTTCGTGAATGACCCCACGTCGGTCATCCTTCTCCAAGTCATGTCGAAATCGTAGTCCTCCCACAGGACGATGAGGCTCGCCGCCATTCCCACGACTCGGTTGGTCTCGGGAGCGATGGCCACGAGCTGTCCTTCGGGGAACACGTTCAGATGTGATGCAAGCTGCTCGTGCTTCCACGCGTTGGATGTGGGATACACGCGCTGGCAGAGTTCGATGATCCCGTCGAAGTCATCGGGCCGCGTTTGCCGGACGGTCACGTCGAGCTGCTTCCGGCTCACAACGTCACGATCTCCGGATCGGTAACCATCGACGCCGTTCGCTTCGAGTCGTTGAGGGGGAGCACGGTGCCGGACGCCCGGGTCGTGACGATCGTATCGAGGTTCAGCTCGCCAATGATCATCATTTCCTGATTCGGATTGCCTTCGGCGAGGATCCCGTCTCTCGAGAAGGGAAAATCACTCGGCGTGAGAATCGCGGCCTGCCCGTAGTTCAAGTGGACGGCCGGGACCATGGGCAGCGAGCCCACGGTGTGGGACTGGATGACGTACATCTGGTTCTCGATGGCGCGCGCCTGCGCGCAATACCTGACGCGAAGGAAGCCCTGCCGATCGTCGGTACAGCTGGGCACCGCCAGAATGTTCGCGTCGAGCCGCGCGGCGGCCCGGGCGATCTCCGGAAACTCCACGTCATAGCAGATCGCGATGGCCATCCTCCCGAACGACGTTTCAAACACGCGGAGCTTCGAGCGGGCCGAGACCTTCCAGTCCTCGGTCTCGAAACGCGTCATGTGGAGCTTGCCCTGCATGCCGAACTCGCCATTGGGCGCGAAGAGATAGGACTCGTTATAGAGTGCCTGGTCGTTGCCATCGTCCATGACCGGAATGGTGCCACCCACGATGTACAGCCCCCATCGCTTGGCGAGACGGCTCATCAGCTCGAGATACTGCGGCCGTTGGGCGGCCAGCTCTCGGATCTGGATCTCGATTGGTCGCTTGACGTCCCCCAGCGTGAGGAGCTGGACCGTGAAGTATTCGGGGAAGACCAGGAGGTGACACTTGTAGTCGGCGGCGGTTTCGACGAGCGCTTCCACTTGCTCGACGAAATCCCGAAAGGCCTTGACCGGCCGGATGAAATACTGGAGTGACGCAACGCGAATGCGATCCATGGGACTCCGAGGCCGTGAAGCTTGGGGTCGGGACAATTGGCGCCGTCGCGGCGTCCGCGGCTCGGCACAGCAACGCCTGATCGATCAACTCCTAAATGTACCGAGATGAACGTCAGAGCGCAGGCGTGAGGGATCGCACCGCTTGGGAGCAGGGCTGCGCTCTGCAGGCACGGCTGTCTTCGCCGGGTGTTAGGCGGTGAGGATGCCGATGTTGTACCCCTTGCTCTTGAACGCCGTTTCGATGCCGGCCTTGTCCACGGCCTTCATGTAGGCCTCCTTCGGCTCGACGACTCCCCGCTCCACAAGGTCCACCAGCGCATCGTTCAAGGTGGACATGCCGAGCTGCTTACTGGTCTGAATAATAGACGGGAGCTGGAAAGTCTTGCCCTCCCGGATGAGGTTGCTGACGGCCGGGGTGGTGAGCATGATCTCGCGCGCCGCGACCCGCCCGCCGGTCTTCCTGCGGCACAGCACCTGCGCGATCACGCCGCGCAGCGACTCCGAGAGCATGACACGAATCTGCGCCTGCCGGTCGCCTGGAAACTGATCGATGATACGATCCACCGTCGACGTGGCGGTCGTTGTGTGGAGGGTGGCGAACACCAGGTGCCCCGTCTCCGCGGTCTCGATCGCGATCTCGACGGTCTCCAGATCCCGCATCTCGCCAATGAGCACGATGTCGGGGTCCTCTCGCAGCGCCGCGCGCAAGCCCGTCTTGAACGACTTGGTGTGCAATCCGACCTGGCGATGGGTGACCAGGCACCGCTTGCTCTGGTGCACGAACTCGATGGGGTCCTCGATCGTCAGGATGTGATCGTTGCGCTCCTGGTTCATCAGATTGACGAGTGCTGCCAGCGTCGTCGATTTGCCTGACCCGGTCGGCCCGGTCACTACCACCAACCCCTTCGTGAGGTAGCACAACTTCTGGACCGCCTTGCTGACGTCGAGCTGCTCGCAAGTCGGGATCTCGCTCGGGATGACGCGGAACACGCCCATCGGACCACGGCGGTCCATCGCCGCATTGCACCGAAAGCGTGCGACGCTCTCGAGCTCATACGCGTAATCGGCATCCCCCGCCTCGCGAAAGGCCTTGATATCCTTGGGTGGCATGATGCTTTCGAGCATGCTGCGGAGCTGATCGACGCCGAACGTCGATCCCTCCCCGCGATCCAGGGCTCCGTCCTTGCGGAGGATGGCGGGCTCGCCCACCCGCAGGTGCAGGTCCGAGCCACCGGAGCGAACCAGCAACCGCAGCAGCTCGTCGAGCTGCGCGCGGTCGGCGTCAGCATCTCGATGTGCCTGCGGCGTGGTGTCCTGCGGTGCGGTCGCCGGCGCTGGTCCCGTCTGTTGGGATGGTGGGCGGACGCGCACAGTGGCCGTCAGCGAACCGTTTCCGGGCCGTACCTCCACGTCGACCTCTCCGGACGGGGCGGTGTGCTGAAACGTGACATCGGCTCCTGGCTGGATCTGGGTGCGGAGCTCGGGAGGCGCGATCTCCTTGATGAGTGCCAGGATCTGCGCGACCTCGAGGGCGTTCTGCGTGACTGGCTTCGTCACCCCACCGGTGAGGAGTCCCATAGGCGCCCCGCCCGTGAGGGTGAGCGCATCGGCGCCGCGCTGATGCAAGATCTCGATGAAACGGTTCAGTTGAGCCACAGGACGACCTAGTCGAGAGGGTGAACGTAGAGAACCGATGCGCGATTGATGTACTGGACGGTCTTGCCTTCGGCGAGGTCGAAGAACCCTGTCAAGTCATTCAGGAAATCCATTGCGCGCGTGTGAAGGGGCGGTAACTCCGATCGGGTCGCGCCTCGGAAGCGGCGCCCTCCCACCACGTGCACCTCCAGCGTGAGTTCCGTGGCCACTGAAGCGCGCTCGGGATCGACAATGAAGGGTTCGGAGGCCTGGCAGGTGACCACTGCCACCTGGGCCTTGGCGACCAGGGCGATCTCTCCTGCCGGCAGCGTCATCGCGAAGAACTGGTCCGGCCGGTTCAGCATCTCCAACGTGGTTTCGGCGCTTTGGTGAAGTGCCGTGCTGGACTGCAGATGCAACTCGCCTTCGAGCACCGAGCCGTGGGCAAACGTGACCTGTGCCGATACGCGATGCGTTGCCTGCCAGTCGCTCATTGGGTGATCCCGTGGCTCGTAGGTGGATGGCTTGCCTTGGGTGTGGACGCGCCCGTGGAGCGCGCTTCGAGCAATCTAATGGATGAGGCCGAGTCTGGAGTGTGAGCGGGGTCCTATTCTCTACCTTGAGCGCGGTGCTCGGCAGCTCTGCGTCAGGACGTTTGGCGGCGCCGGCGCTCGGTCATAGTATGATTCGCGGGACGGTAGCAACTGCATACCAGTGAGATGCCCGAATCCGACGAGCGGCGCCGATGATCCACCAACAACACGCGAGCCTCGCCCGGGTGGTGGGATTCTGGGGCGCGGTGTGGATGAGGCTTGGTTCCATCCTGGGCGCCGGCGTGTTCGTGAGCCTCGGGATCGTGGCGGGCATCGTGCTGGCGGTGGCACTCGCCGCACTCGTGGCGACGGCCAATGGACTTTCGAGCGCGCAACTCGCGGCGGCCCACCCCGTGAGCGGCGGCACCTACGAGTACGGGCACCGCTATCCCCATCTGGCTCGCGGGACTCGGCCTGCTCGGCGTTGGCTTCGTTCTGAAGTGGTTGTTGGGCGGGCGGGGTGGCTGACGGTCCTGGCACTCCACCTCCCCACGGCGTGAGTCAGATCACCGAACGGCACCGCGCCAAGCGGATACCTTGGGAATCGCGTCAGCCCCGCTCGTGCGCTGCTCCTGGTATCGCTCTGGAGGTTCCCCGTGCTGAAGCTTGCCCTCACCGTTCTCTCGTTCCTCGTTGCCGCGTGCAGTGACACTGGCGGTCTTAGTCCCGGGCCGGCCGTCGATGCAGAAGTGGCCGGATTTGTCGAGCTCATGAACGACCACCGAGCGTCCGTCGGTTGCTCGCAGCTCAGCTGGAATGGCGAGGTGGCAGCGGTGGCTCAAGGGCACAGCCAAGACATGGTGGATCGGGCGTTCTTCAGCCACACCAATCCGGAGGGGGCATCCCCGTTTGACCGCCTGACCGACGCCGGCATCTCCTACTCCAGGGCGGCGGAGAACATTGCCTGGGGCCATCCCACGGCCGAGGCGGTGCTCAACGCGTGGCTGGAGAGCGCGGGCCACCGGGCCAATATCGAGAATTGTCAACTGAGCCAGCACGGGGTGGGTCTCCGGGACCAGCGCTGGACCCATGTGTTCATCACTCCCTGAACTCAGTCGATAAGAGGGGTCGGACAAGCATGGTACGAGACCGGCCAGCTCATGAGTGAGGGCTCGTGGACGGCGGGCGAGCCCGACGCTGCCTACACGCGGTGGCATCCGAATGGACAGAAGGCCGCGGAAGGCACGTACCGGGCCGGTGAGCCCGTCGAGCTGAAGCTGTGGGACGAGAACGGGAATCCTGAGCCCGGCGTCGAGCCCCCCGCCCCCGGACGCGAGGAGTCGTGACGCGGGCTCGCCGGATGACGTGCGCCGTCTGGCTCTTGCTCGCGGCCTGCGCCGGTAGCACACCCGGATTCGAGGCGGAAGCCGTGCTGGCGCCCCTCGCCGAGCCGGTCGAGGAGGTCGCAAGCCTCGAGCTTGCCGCGTTGGGCTACGAGGTCGACGCCGTGCAGCGGCGATCGACGAGTTTCACGCTGTCCGCACTCAAGATCCGGTCGGGACCGGCACCAGGTGCCGTCACCTTCGATTGGCTCCACGTCACCATCATGCACCACCGCATCGTGACCGAGCGGCCGTCGCGGGAGAGCGCCAGGGGAGAGATCGTGCACGTCCGGGCCGTGAGCGAGGAACAGACCCGACGCCGGCGGTCGATCCCGCCCACCCCCGAGGTGATTGCCGATGCGATGGCCTTCATCGAGGCCATGAAGGGTGCGCGCGAGCGCCTGCCGTAGACCGCCGACGTGTCCTTTTCGGAACGGAGAGAGTAGACTTCGGCCGGTTACACTCTGCGCCTGTAGCTCAATCGGATAGAGCACCTGGCTTCGGACCAGGGGGTTGGGGGTTCGAGTCCCTCCGGGCGCATCCTCGAACATCCGTGGGAGCCGGTCATCCGCGAGTCAGTTGAGTGCGCATGAACTCCTTTCCCCGCCGTGCCGTCACTCCCGCCCTGGTCGCCGCTGCGCTTGTCGCCGCCTGCGCTGGGACGTCACCGGGCCCCGCGATCTCCCCCGTCGAGTTGGACATCCGGGGCAGCGCACTGCCGAGCCCGGGATGGTGCCGAATCGTGAGCCAGGATAGCCCACATCCCCGATCCCAGTCATGTGACCAGATCGAGCGAGGGGCACCTCCCGGCTCGCGGGTGCTGTATCGCCCGGCGGACGGGAGCCGCCGGATTGTGGTTTGTTACGTGAGCCTGGGGGATTGGGGTGTCATCGCCGGAGCGGACGTGTTCGACCTGGACACCGGACGGAACATCGAGGTGCTCCAGCGAATCGGCGAGCCGCCACCACCGGGAGGCTGTCAGCACGCACTGTTGCTCACGCACCGCTAAGCGTCTCGGCCCCTACCACCCCTCGAGTTCCGTGATCAGGCGGCGCACGTCCTTGGGGAGCGCCGTTTTGCGGTCAGCCCGGTAGTCGTAGGCAACCACGATCCCCGTGCCCTCGGCGGCGATGGCTCCGGCGGCCAGGGACACCAGCAGGTACTCCATCGTGAACCGGTCCTCTTCGGCGCTCGATGCGCGGGTCGCGACCTGGACCGTGTCCGGATACACCAGAGCGCGACGGAATCGGCACGTCGTGGAGTGAAGAATGGCGCCAATCCGATCTCGCTCGTAGGCCTCGAGAAACCCGCATCGGGCGAGGTATTCGACGCGTGCGGACTCGAAGTAGCGAAAGAACACGGTGTTGTTGAGGTGGCCGTACGCATCCATTTCCCCCCATTGCACGGGCAGGGTGAGCGCGACGGGGAACCCGGCCAATGACGGGTGAATCCGGTCGTCCTGGGGCACGGGTCCTCCTTTCGCGGTGACGGATCGCTACCGGCGCGCGCCTAAGATCGCCGGGACTGCCCCACGGGGCAACACGCTCCCTAGCGTCTGCCGCTTTGCCGTACGTAACTTGCGCGCGATGCCTCGGTTCCCTGCTGGAGAGCGGCCACTGCGCACGCGCGACTTGCTCGGGCAGCTCATTGGGAGCCTGCCGGAAGGCGTCTACGTGACCGACGAGGCAGGGGCCTTCCTCGACGCCAATCGTGCCTTGGTCGATTTCCTCGGCGTCACGAGCGCCGACGACCTCCGCGACCGCTCGATTGCGGAGACGTTCGACGAGCCGGAGGCATGGGCACACCGGGTAGCAGCCGCGCGGGATGGGCACGGGGTGTGGGAGGTGGAGCGGACGGTTCGGTGCTTTGATGGAAGCCGCCGATCGGCGCTTGATTTTGGCACCGTGGTCAGGCAGCCGTCTGGTGCGACGGTCTACCAGGGTGTGCTCGTCGACGTGTCCCGCTACGCCGAGCGTGAGGACGAACTTCGACGCCTCCTCGTGCGCGACCCGCTGACCGGCTGCTACAATCGGCGGTACCTCTCCGAGTTCGTCGACGAGGACCACTCCGAGCAGGATCGATGGGGACTCCTGATGGTCGACCTGGACGACTTCAAGTCCTTCAACGACGAGCACGGCCACCTGGAGGGTGACAAGCTGTTGCAGCAAATGGCGGCGTTCCTCGGGCGGTGCTTGCGGACGGAGGATGCGGTGGTGCGCTTCGGGGGAGACGAGTTCATCGTGCTGCTGAGGAATGAGAGTACGGAGCATACCGAGAGGATCGCCGAGCGCCTCCGTGCCGCGGCGGAGGCAGCGGCACCGGCGGCGTTCTCACTGGGTGCGGCCGTGCGGAGGGTGGGGGAGCCGTTCGAGGGCACGCTGGCGCGTGCGGACGAGCGCATGCGTCACGTCAAGGTTCGTGATCAGCGCGATCGAACTCGTCGGCGCACCGATCGGTGAGCACGCAGTTGCTCGAGCTCGTGGCGGTAGGGCTGGTGAGCGGCAGCCTCGGCGCCCTCTTCGGCGTGGGCGGTGGGATCATCCTCGTGCCGGGCCTCATCTTCGTTGCCGACCTCTCGTTCACCGGTGCGGTGGCCACGAGTCTGGTGTGCGTGGTCGCGACGTCCGTTGCCGGCAGTGCCGTATTCCTGCGCCGAGAGGTCGTCGATCTCGACATCGCGGTGGAGCTCCAGTTCTTCACGGTGATCGGCGCCGTCGCGGCCGGCCTCGCCGCCGTCGTTATCCCCACAGCCCCACTCTACTTCGGCTTTGCCGGGTTGCTGCTGGTCACGGCGTATCACATGCGTCCCCCGCCTGCCACGCGCGGGCCCGACCGGGCCGATCGGCCGCGCCGCCGTGCGGCTCGAGGGGCATCGGTGGGGGCCGGCCTCGTCTCCGGGTTGCTCGGGGTTGGCGGAGGGGTGTTGAACGTGCCCATTCTGCACCTCCTTCTCGGTTTGCCGTTCGAGCGGGCGGTGGCCGGCTCCATCTACATCATCGGTGTCACCGCAGGCGCGGCGGCCGCAGTGTACTTGGCGCGCGGCGACGTGCACGTGAGTGTGGCCGGTGCCACCATGCTGGGGACGGTGGTCGGGGCGTCGCTGACCGCCGCGTGGGGTGTACGGCTCGACCAGCGATTGCTCAAGCTGGGGTTTGCCCTGCTCCTCGTGGTGGTGGCTATCAGGATGGTGGGACGTGGCATCGCCCAGTTCTGACCGGTCCACGCCGGGGTCGGGGCGCCGCTGGCTCGCTCGTCTGTTGACCGGGTGCCTGCTTACCACCGTCGTGGCGGTGCTGGTGGGGATTGTGACCCACACGGCCCCCCCGGTCATTGGGGGCTTGTCCCTTCTCATAGGGACGCCGTTCATCGCGGCGCTCGCGATCGCGTTTGGAACGCTGCGATCGCGGGGTCGGCTCGCGGCCTATGCGTTGGCCACGATCGCTATTGCGGCGCTCGGGGCGTGGCTCGCCGGCTGATGCTCCCCCAGACCCTCGGGATCGTCGGACTCGGCGCCGTGGGCGGCTCGGTGGCCTGGGACGCGACGCAATCTGGTGTCCCGAGGGTCGTGGGGTATTCCCGGAGCACGCGGGATGCCGTGGCGGCGGTCAAGGCGGGCGCCGTGACGGGGCTGATGCGTGATGCGGCGGCAGTCGTCGAAGCAGCGGACCTCGTGGTTTTCGCGACTCCCCCAGCCGACACGCTCGAGTTGCTCGAGACGTTGGGCCCAGCTATGCGGGAACGGGGTGTCTTTGGCACCGACGTCACGAGCATCAAGGTTCAGGTGATGCGCGTTGCCGAGGCTCAGGCCCTCCAGGAGGTCTTTGCGGGATCACATCCCCTGCTCGGTACACACGAGACCGGCTTCACCGCGGCGAGGCCAAGCCAGCTGAGGGGCTCGGTAGTGTATGTGACGCCCCTGGCGGGTGGAAGTGACGCCGGTCGTGAGATCGAGGACTTCTGGAGTCGCGCAGTCGGTGCCCATCCGGTGACGATCGATGCCGATCGGCACGATGCGATGGTGGCATGGACCGGCCAGCTCCCCCACGTCGTCGCCGCGACGCTGGCCGGTGCGCTTGCCAAGCATGGGCCGGCGGGTGTCACGCACGGAAGAACGGCGCTCGAGGCGACCCGCGCCGCCTCGAGCTCGCCCGAGGCCTGGGCCGAAATCCTCATTGCGAACCGTCGGCAGGTGCTGGAAGCGCTGCGCCATTTTGGCGGAGAGGTCGATGCACTCCGGGAGGCGCTCGACGAGGACAATCTTGCCAAGGTCCGTCGATCGCTCGAGGCTGGGGCGGGGTGGCGACGTCGGTTCGACGAATGAGTGGTGGACGAATGGGCAGTCGGGTGGTGGCCATCGATGGCCCGGCGGGGTCGGGGAAATCGACCACGGCCGCGGCCGTGGCGCGAGCGCTCGGCATGCCGCATGTGGAGAGCGGTACGCTGTACCGGGCGGTGACGCTGGCGGCGCTTGACGCGGCGGTGCCGGTCGAAGGTCCCAGGCTCGTGGCGCTCGCTCACGCCCTCCCGATTCGGTTGGATCTGACGGCCTCCGGGTTTCGACCCGAGATCGCCGGAACAGACGTCTCCGAGGCGATCCGCACCGAACGCGTCACGGCGCACGTCTCCGCCGTCTCCGCGATCGGGGAGGTGCGACGTTGGGTGAACGAAGAGGTCCGCCGGGCGGTGGCGCGCTACCCTGCGGGGGCGGTGCTGGATGGTCGAGACATCGGCACGGTGGTCTTTCCAGACGCTCTGCTGAAGATCTACTTGACGGCGGCGCCCGAGGAACGGGCCCGGCGCCGCCTCCGGCAGGAGGGGAGACCGTCGGACCCGGACGATCTCGGGCGTGAGGTCGCGGAGCTGGCGCGCCGCGACGGCGCCGATTCCTCCCGGGCACTGGCACCGCTCATGCCAGCACCCGATGCCGTGCTTCTAGACACCTCGGGGATGACCTTGGAGGCCCAAGTGGCACACATCGTGGCCCTGGCCCGGAAGGCATTCTCCTGACTTGACATAGGGTTGCTGCCGGTCTAGCGTTCATGGCTTCCGTTCCCCAACGGTGGGGGACGGCGTCTGCCATGACGCAGGCGCTGCGATCGAAACCTTTCAACCCGATGTTGGCGTTGCACATGCTCGAATCCGTGTCAGAGACCTCAACTCCACCTTCTCCTCCACAGCCCTCTTCGACCACCGGCTCCAGCACCGCTCAGGCGTTCCCCGTCAGGCAGGATCTGTATGACGAGGGGTACTCCGACGCGGAGTATCAGCAGATGCTCGAGCTGTACGAAGGAACGCTCCAGAGCATTCAGGAAGGGGAGATCGTCAAGTCGAAGATCCTGCGAGTGACGGAGAGTCACGTCATCCTCGACGTGGGATTCAAGTCCGAGGGCGCCGTCGCAATCGACGAGTTCAAGGATCTCGCAGCCGTCTCGCCGGGCGACGAGGTGGAAGTGCTGCTGGAACGCTTGGAGGACGAGGAAGGCTCGATCGTTCTTTCCAAGAAGAAGGCGGATTTCATGCGGGTGTGGGAGAAGATCCGCCACGCCTATGAGAACGATCAGCCGGTGGACGGCACGCTCCAGAAGAAGATCAAGGGTGGCGTGGTCGTCGACCTCATGGGAGTCGACGCATTCCTCCCGGGCAGCCAAATCGCACTCCGGCGGGTGCCCAACATCGACGAGCTGCTGGGTCAGACCTACCAATTCAAGATCATCAAGCTCAACAAGCGGCGCCGCAACATCGTGGTGTCGCGGCGCGTGATCCTGGAGACGGAACGATCGCACAAGCGCGAGCACCTGATGAAGGAGCTGGAAGTGGGTCAGGTGCGAAAGGGCGTCGTCAAGAACATCACCGATTTCGGCGCGTTCATCGATCTCGGAGGGGTGGATGGCTTGCTCCACATCACGGACATGAGTTGGGGCCGCGTGTCCCACCCGTCCGAGATGGCGAACCTCGGCCAGGACATCGATGTGAAGGTGCTCGACATCGATTGGGACCGGGAACGGATTTCGCTCGGCCTGAAGCAGCTCCAACCGTACCCGTGGGAGAACGTGACCGAGCGCTATCCGGTTGGGGTGCGGGTGCAGGGGAAGGTCGTGAGCATCACCAACTACGGCGCGTTCGTCGAGTTGGAGCCCGGGATCGAAGGCCTGGTGCACATCAGTGAGATGAGCTGGACACGCAGCGTGCGCCATCCGTCCAAGATCGTGTCCATCGGGGAGACCATCGAGGCCGTGGTGCTCAAGGTTGACCCCGAGGAGGAGAAGATCTCGCTCGGGATGAAGCAGACCGAGCAGGATCCGTGGATGATGCTGCCGATGAAGTACCCGGTCGGGACGCGCATCAGCGGCAAGGTCCGCAACCTGACCTCGTTCGGCGCATTCGTCGAGATCGAGCCGGGCATCGACGGGCTCATTCACATTTCCGACATGTCCTGGACCAAGCGGGTGCAGCATCCGTCGGAGATCGTGAAGAAGAACGACACCGTCGAGGTCGTGATTCTGAACATCGATCCCGAGAACAAGCGGATCTCGCTCGGTCTGAAGCAGATGATCGAGGATCCGTGGCTCAAGATCGCCGAGACTCACCCGGTGGATATGGAGATCGACGGCACGATCGTCCGGTATCAGGACAACGGTATCGTGGTGGATCTCGGCGGCGACCTGGAGGGCTTCGTACCGCAGTCGCAGCTTCCCATTCCGGACGGCAAGAGCGCTGAGAGCGTGACCAAGGTCCGGCAGTCGGTCTCGCTCAAGGTGCTGGAGGTCGATCCGATCCATCACCGGATCATCCTCGCCGCCACCGAGTTCGGTGAACTGCCCCCGGACGAGCCGGAGCCCCCGCCAACCGAGGCCTCGTCTGATGACGAGAGCGACGCGCCCGAGGCCGTGACCGCGGAAAGCGAGGACCAGCCGGAAGCGGAGGCACAGGAGGCGTCGGAGCAGCCCGAGAAGGAACCACCGACCGCCTAGCGCGAGGGAGGGGGGCTGCCGACCGGCGGCCCCCGCGGGCCACCACCCGAACCCCATCCCGCCGTGACCCTACAAGAGCGACTCGATCAGCTTCACCGCCTCCGGGCCGAATCGGAGGCTGGCGGAGGACCGGACCGCGTCCGGCAGCAGCACACCAAGGGCAAGCTCACCGCTCGCGAGCGGCTCGACCTCCTGCTCGATCCGGGGTCGTTCGTCGAGTTGGATCGGTTTGTCACCCACCGATCCACGGACTTCGATCTGGCGGACAAGAAGGTCCTGGGCGACGGCGTCGTGACCGGGTACGGCCGCATCGACGGACGTCTCGTCTACGTGTTCTCCCAGGACTTCACGGTATTCGGTGGCTCCCTGGCGGAGGCACATGCCGGGAAGATCTGCAAGATCATGGATCTCGCGGTGCGCAATGGCGCGCCGATCGTCGGGCTGAACGATTCGGGCGGGGCGCGGATTCAGGAAGGGGTCGTCTCGCTCGGCGCGTACGCCGACATCTTCCTGCGGAACACGTGCACCTCCGGGGTCGTGCCGCAGATCAGTGCGGTGCTCGGACCGTGTGCCGGGGGGGCGGTATACAGCCCCGCGATCACCGATTTCGTGTTCATGGTCCGGGGTATCTCCTACATGTTCGTGACGGGTCCGAACGTCGTGAAGACGGTGACGCACGAAGACGTCACGACCGAGGAGTTGGGTGGTGCGGACGTGCACGCATCGGTCTCTGGCGTGGCGCATTTTGCGCACGATTCCGAGATGGAGTGCCTGGCCGAAATCCGGCGCCTTCTCAGCTTCGTGCCGAGCAACAACATCGACAGCCCCCCGCTGCGGCCGTCCGACGATCCCCCGGACCGGCGGGACGAAGAGCTGTTGACCGTCGTACCGGACAACCCAAACAAGCCGTACGACATGCACGAAGTCATTCGGCGCGTCGTCGACGACGAAGACCTGCTCGAGGTGCACCGCGACTACGCGCCCAACATCATTGTGGGGTTTGCGCGACTCGCCGGACAGCCGATCGGGGTGATCGCCAACCAGCCGGCGGTGCTGGCGGGCGTGCTCGACATCAAATCCTCGCAGAAAGGCGCACGGTTCATCCGGTTCTGCGACGCCTTCAACATCCCGCTCGTCACCTTCGAGGACGTGCCGGGGTTCCTGCCTGGAGTCGACCAGGAGCACGGTGGGATCATCAAGAATGGGGCAAAACTGCTCTACGCCTATGCGGAGGCGACGGTGCCGAAGATGACCGTCATCACCCGGAAGGCCTACGGTGGCGCCTACGACGTCATGAACTCCAAGCACATTCGTGGCGACTACAACATCGCGTGGCCCACAGCAGAAATTGCCGTGATGGGCCCAAAGGGCGCGGCGGAGATCCTGTTCAAGCGCGATATCGCGGCGGCGCAGGATCCACAGCAGCGCCTCGATGAGCACGTGGACGAGTACCGCGAGAAGTTCGCGAACCCCTATCTCGCCGCGGCCCGCGGGTTCCTCGACGACGTGATCGACCCGAGAGAGACGAGACCCCGCCTCATTTCGGCGTTGCAGGCGATTCGCACGAAGCGCGATACCAACCCGCCGAAAAAGCATGGCAACATACCGCTCTGAGAGCGGTAGGTTGGCAAGACGGTACGAAGGGACGTACCGTTCTACCGCCCCAACATCCTACCGCCCCACCGTCCTATCCTCCTCCCGCCCGTGCTGAACCGCGTCCTGGTGGCCAACCGCGGCGAGATTGCGCTCAGGATCGTGCGGGCGTGCCATGAAGAGGGAATCGAAGCGGTGGCGGTCTATTCCGAGGCCGACCGCATTGCGCCGCACGTGAAAGCGGCCGACGCCGCCGTCGAACTGGGACCGCCTCCCGCAAAGGACTCTTACCTCAACGTCGAGCGGATTCTGGCCGCCGCACAACGCACCGGCGCCGACGCGATTCATCCCGGATATGGCTTCCTCGCCGAACGGGCACATTTCGCGGAGGCCGTGGAGCAGGCCGGCCTCGTGTTCGTCGGACCGCCCTCGTCGGCGATCCGGATGATGGGAGAGAAGACCGAGGCGCGCCGACGGATGGCGGCGGCCGGTGTGCCGATCGTTCCCGGGACGACCGAGCTGCTCCGCGATGCCGATGCCGCGGTGGAGGCGGCCCGGGGGGTGGGGTATCCAGTGCTGCTCAAGGCAGCGGCGGGTGGCGGGGGCAAGGGCATGCGCGTGGCGCGCACGCCCGATGAGGTGCGGAAGGGTTTTGGGCAGGCGTCGTCGGAGGCCACCACGGCGTTCGGGGACGGATCGGTGTACCTCGAGAAGTTCGTCGAGCGGCCGCGCCACATCGAGATCCAGGTGCTGGCGGACTCTTTTGGCGCCGTGACCCATTTCGGCGAGCGGGAATGCTCCATTCAGCGTCGCCATCAGAAGCTCGTCGAGGAGACGCCGTCCCCGGCGGTGGATGCGGGCCTGCGGGCGGCTATGGGAGATGCGGCCGTGCGAGCGGCGCAATCCGTTGGCTACGTGAGTGCGGGGACCGTCGAGTTCCTGCTCGACCCGAGCGGCACCTTCTACTTCCTGGAGATGAACACGCGTCTCCAAGTCGAACATCCAATCACCGAACTGGTGTACGGGGTGGACATCGTCCGCGAACAGTTGCGCATCGCTGCTGGCGAGCGTCTTGACCTGCCGGTCGAGCCTCGCGTGCCCCGTGGGCACGCGATCGAATGCCGGATCACCGCCGAGGATCCGTTCGCCAATTTCCTCCCCGTGACGGGACGCATTCTACACTTCCAAGCGCCGACCGGGCCGGGGGTGCGCTGGGATGGGGGCATCGAGACCGGGAGTGAGGTGGGGCTGTTCTACGACTCGCTGCTCGGCAAGCTCATCGTGTGGGGGGAAGACCGGGAGCGTGCCGTTCGCCGGATGCGACGGGCGCTGGCGGAGCTCCTCGTCGTGGGACTGTCGACCAGTCAGCCGTTTCACAGTCGGGTCATGCGCGACGAGACGTTTCTCAGTGGCGAGTATGACATCGGCTTCCTCGAGCGGGTCGGCGACGCGCTGCTCGAGCGGACCCTGTCACCGTCGGATGTCGAGGAGATCGCGGTGGCTGCCGCGCTCGCCGAAGACGAAGCACGGTCAGCCAACGTGTCGTTGGCGACGGGCGAGGGCACGGAAACCGCGGCCGACAGCGCGTGGCTCCGAGCGGCGCGGCGGGCGGGCCTCCGATGGAGGTGACGATCGGCGCCATCGCCGCGGGGGGCGACGGGGTCGGCCGGCTCGAGGAGGGCCTTGCGGTCTTCGTGCCGCGCACGGCGCCTGGTGAGGTGATCGAGCTGGAGATCGTGGAGCGGAAGCGCCGCTACGCGAGGGGCCGGGTGGTCCGCGTGCGATCGCCTGGGCCCGACCGTGTGGCGCCGCGGTGTCCGCATTACGAGGGCGACCAATGTGGGGGCTGTCAGATACAGCACCTCAGCATCGAGGCGCAGCAGCGGGCGAAGCAGCGGATCGTTGCCGACGCCCTGCGGCGGCTGGGTGGGCGGAGGATCGATGATCCCGCGCTAACCCCTTCGCCGTCGGCGTGGCGGTACCGGGCCCGCATCACGTTGGCGGCCAACCGCGGGCGCATCGGGTATCACCGGCACGAGCGACCGGGCGCGGTGTTCGATCTGGAGGATTGCCACATCGCTCGACAAAGTCTGATGACGCTGTGGAGAGGTGTCTCGGAGCACCGAGACCGTCTCCCTGCCGGGCTGGTGTCGGTCAGCCTCCGGGAAGACCCGGCCGGGGGTCGGCACGTGGTCGTGGCGGCCCGCGACGAGCGGGCCTGGGATGCGGGTCCGTTGGCGGCCGCTGTTGGCGATGCCGCGGCGTCGTTCTGGTGGAAGCCCCTGAGAGGCGTCGCGCGCGTGGTGGCCGGCCCGAAGAGCGGGTTTCCGGCGCTCGCGTTCGAGCAAGTGCACCCGGAGTTCGGCGATCGGATCCGGGCCGACGCGCTCGCGGCGCTCGGCGACGTGGCCGGACGGGTCGTGTGGGATCTGTATGCGGGCACGGGCGATGCAGCGATACGCCTCGCCGAGCGAGGGGCGGTGGTCTGGGCGGTCGAGGCCGATCGGCGGGCGGCGGACTGGGGAGTTGCCGAAGGCCGATCGCGAGGGCTCGGGGACCGCCTGCAGTGGCGGGCGGGATTGGTGGAGCAAGAGGTCTCCCTGCTCCCGGTGCCCGACATGGTGCTCGTGAATCCGCCACGAACCGGGCTGTCCCGATCCGTGGCAGCGACGCTCGAAGGGTGGGCCAAGGGGCGGCCAGGTGCCCGTGCGAGCTACGTTTCCTGTGATCCTGCCACCTTGGCGCGGGATCTGACGCGGCTGCCCAGCCTCGGCATCCACTCGCTGCATACCTACGATCTATTCCCGCAGACGGCGCACGTGGAGTCCGTGGCGGTCCTGGAGGCCGTGTGAAGTACACCGTGGTGGTGGGCGAGCATACGGTCCAAGTGGATGTGCAGGGCGACGCGGTGTCGGTCGACGGCGCGCCCATTCAGGCACGCTTGGCGAGTGTCCCGCGCACTCCGCTCCGCCAACTCGCTCTAGACGGGCGGGCGCGCACCTTCGCGATGCTCCGTGCCGAGGATGGGTGGTTGGTGCAGGTGGCCGGCGAAGTGTGGTCGGTCTCAGTCGTGGACGAGCGCACCCAACAGCTCCGGGAACTCACCGGCCAGGGCAAGCGGGGGACCGGTGGCGGCGTGATCAAGGCGCCCATGCCCGGCCTCGTTCTCCGGGTGGAGGTGGAGCCCGGGATGCGGGTCGAGCCGGGTGCTGGGGTCGTCGTGCTCGAGGCCATGAAGATGGAGAACGAGATCAAGTCACCCACCGGTGGTGTGGTGAGGTCCGTCCGGGTCGTGGCAGGGCAGGCGGTGGAGAAGGGGGTCGTGCTGGTCGAGATCATTGAGGAGGCTTGACCCCGTGGAGTGGGGTAACTAGCATTAAAATCTGTGGTAATTTGCGAGCTTGCAGGGGCTTACGGACCAACGGGACGATGATGAAGACCTACATGCCACGGCAGGCGGATCTCGAGCACAAATGGCATCTCGTCGATGCCGATGGCATGGTGCTCGGACGGCTCGCCAGCAAGGTGGCGCAGATCATCCGAGGAAAGCACAAGCCGACGTTCGCACCGCACGCGGACGGCGGCGATTTCGTGGTGGTCATCAACGCCGCGAAGGTGCGGCTGACCGGGAGAAAGCTCCAGCAGAAGAAGTACTTTCGGCATTCCGGCTACATGGGCCACGACACGCTCACGCCGGTGGCCACCGAGTTGGCCAAGCACCCGGAACGGGTGATCGAGCGCGCCGTGTTCGGCATGCTGCCCAAAGGCACGCTGGGAAAGCAGGTCTTGCGCAGGAAGCTCCGTGTGTATGCCGGATCCGAACACCCGCACCAGGGACAGAATCCGACACCGATCGACGTGAGGTAAACGGGCAGCCATGACGACTCCAGTACGGGCCGAGCCGGAACTTCGCTGGCACGCGATCGGTCGCCGCAAGACCTCGGTAGCGCGGGTGTACCTGACCCCGGGATCGGGGAAGTGGCAGGTGAACGGGCGAACGCTGGGGGATTACTTCCCGCGGCGGTCGTTGATTCAGCACATTCAGCAGGCCTTCGTGGTGACCGACACGCTGGGCGCCTTCGACGTGATGGCCCACGTGCAGGGAGGGGGCATGACCGGGCAGTCGGGCGCGATCCGACTCGGCATTGCGCGGGCCCTTGTCAAGGCCGACGAGACGCATCGACGCAAGTTGCGGGAGCATGGACTCATGACCCGCGACCCGCGCGCCGTGGAACGCAAGAAGCCTGGTCAGCCGGGAGCGAGGAAACGCTTCCAGTTCTCGAAGCGGTAGGACGGTCGACGGGGCGGGCCTGGCGCGGTCACCGCGTCTGCCGCTCCCGACGCGACCAATCAACTCACATCGCCCGATCTCGTCCTGGGTGTCCCCGCACGGCGGTGGATCTGGACGGGGCGCGACGGTGATGGACGACGAACCCAGAGGAACGAGGTACATGACGCAGCCGCAGTTGCAGGAATTGCTCGAAGCCGGGGTCCATTTCGGACATCAGACCCAGCGGTGGAACCCCAAGATGCGACGCTTCATCTTCGCGGAGCGGTCCGGCATCTACCTGATCGATCTCCAGAAGACCCTGAATCAGTTGCTGGCGGCGCAGGATCTGTTGCGCAAAGTTGTGCTGAAGGGCGACAACGTCCTGTTCGTGTGCACCAAGAAGCAGTTGAATCAGGTGGTGAAGACCGAGGGCGAACGGTGCGGCGCGCATTGGGTAACCGAGCGCTGGCTGGGCGGCACGCTCACCAACTTCCAGACGATGAAGCACCAGATCCGTCGTCTGAAGGAGCTCGAGCAGGGGCAGGACGAAGGCGCGTTCGACTTCTTCACGAAGAAAGAGCAACTGCAGCTCGATCGGGAGCGGCAGAAGCTCAACCGCAATCTCGAGGGGATCAAGTCGATGGCGCGGCTCCCGGGGGCGATCTTCGTCGTCGATGCCAAGAAGGAGCGGATCGCCATCGCGGAAGCGAACAAGCTCAAGATCCCGGTAGTGGCGATCGTCGACACCAACGCCGATCCGGACCTCATCACCGTCCCGATCCCGGGGAACGACGACGCCATCCGGTCGGTCCAGCTCATTACGGCGGCCCTGGTGAACGTGGTGGCCGAGGCGCGAAAGGAAGTGCCGATCCGGGAAGTGGCGAGCGATTCCGAAGCGTACTCGAGCTATTCGCCGGAAGGGACCGAGGCCAGCGAGGAGGACTCCCGACGGCGCCGGCCGCGGCGGAAGCGTCGGCCCCGGCCCGAGGCAATTGCCGCGCGGCTCAAGCCCGAGGCGGGTGAGCCGGCCGCGGCAGAGGACGCCGCGTCGGCTGTGGACGCCACGCCCGCTGACGGTGCGCCGCCAGCCGAGGACGAACCGGCGGCCCTGGCGGAGCCAGCCAAGCGGAAAGCCACCAAGGCCGAGCCCAAGAAGGCTCAGCCCAAGAAGTCGGCGCCAAAGGCGGGAGCGAAGGAATCGGCGGGAACCGCTGGGGCGGCGGAGACCGGCAAGGAGTAACACGCCGCACCTCGCTCGATGCGGACATTCGAAACCGCCGCCCATCGGGCCGAAGCTGGCGCGAGGCGGCGGTTCGCACATCACGAGGCGGTGTCGAGAAGCGACACCGCGCAGGGTATCGGGAACGACAGGACGATGACGATGGCTACGATCACGGCAAAAGAAGTCGGTGCGCTCCGGTCTCGGACGGGTGCCGGCATGATGGACTGCAAGAAGGCGCTCGAGGAGACCGGCGGTGACCTCGAGAAGGCGGTGGACCTGCTGCGCAAGAAGGGGATTGCCAAGGCCGGAAGGCGGGCGGACCGGGCTGCCACCGAAGGCATTATCGGTCACTACGTCCATTTCAACGGCAGGGTGGCCGTTCTCGTGGAGCTCAACTGCGAAACTGACTTCGTGGCACGGACCGACGATTTCCAGACGCTCGCCAAGGACCTGGCTTTGCACGTCGCCTCGGCCAAACCGCTGGCCGTGACGAGTGACGACGTCCCACGGGATATCCTCGACCGCGAGCGGGCGATCTACGAAGCGCAGGTTGCGGAGTCGGGGAAACCGGAGCAGGTTCGGGCGAAGATCGTGGAAGGCAAGGTCAAGAAGTTTCTGCAGGAGCACGTGTTGATGGATCAGGCCTTCGTAAAGGACGACGCCAAGACCGTTGGTGACCTGGTCTCGGAAGTCTCGGGAAAGGTCGGGGAGAAGGTGATCGTCCGGCGCTTCACCCGCTTCGAGCTGGGGGCATAGCGCGTGGCCAAGCTCGCCTACCGGCGGGCACTCCTCAAGATCTCCGGCGAGGCGCTCGCCGGGGAACGAGGATCCGGGATCGATTTCGCCGTGGTGGACCGCCTGACCGATGAGGTCAAGTCCGTCGCGGACCTTGGTATCGCTCTGGGCCTGGTGATCGGTGGGGGCAACATCATCCGCGGTACGGTGGCGAGTCAGCAAGGCATGGATCGCGTATCCGCGGACTACATGGGCATGCTCGCCACGGTCATCAACGCCCTCGCCATCCAGGATATCCTCGAGCGAAAGGACGTCCAGACGCGGGTCATGACGGCCATTCGCATGGAGGAGCTCGCCGAGCCGTACATTCGACGGCGGGCGCTGCGACACCTCGAGAAGGGCCGCGTGGTGCTGTTCGCGGGTGGCACGGGGAATCCGTATTTCTCCACCGATACGGCGGCGGTTCTCCGTGCGCTGGAGATCGAAGCGGACGTGCTCATCAAGGCCACCAGTGTGGACGGCGTCTACACGGCCGATCCGAAGACGGTATCGGACGCTACATTCATCCCGGAGCTCACCTACCAGCAGGCACTGGTAGAAGGACTCCGGGTGATGGACGCCAATGCCTTCGGGCTGTGCCAGGAAAACGGATTGCCGATTGTCGTCATGAACGTCAACAATCAGGGCGCGATCACCCGAGTCCTTCGGGGCGAGCGCGTAGGAACCATTGTCCAATGAGCACGCTTCCCGAAGTTGCCAAAGCCGCCAAGCAGCAGATGCACAGGTCCGTGGAGGGTACCCAGCGCGAGCTGGCCTCCATTCGTAGCAGCCGTGCCACCACGAACCTGCTCGACACGGTCCGGGTCGACGCCTACGGCCAGCAGATGCCGATCAATCAGGTGGGAACCGTGGCGGCGCCGGAGCCGAGATTGCTGACCGTTCAGCCGTGGGACAAGTCGCTGATGGGGGCGATCGAGAAGGCGATTCTCACCGCGGACTTGGGGCTCAATCCCTCCAACGACGGAACCATCATCCGGATCCCGCTCCCCCCGCTCACCGAAGAGCGACGCAAGGAGCTCGTCAAGATCGTCCACAAGCTGGCCGAAGAGGGTCGGATTGCCGTGCGCCATGCGCGGGAAGAGGCCCGGAGCGAGATCAAAAAGGTCGAGCATGTGTCGGACGACGACAAGCACCGCGTCGAGGCTGAGGTGCAGAAGCTCCACGACGACGCCATGAAGCAGATCGAGGAGATCGTCGAGGGAAAGGAAGCGGAGATCATGGAGGTGTGACGCGTCGGACCTCCGGATCGGCATGCGTCCACCGGTCCGACCCGCCGATCCCCCATGTCCAGTAACCTGAGCCGCCGTTTGGCTGTCGCTGCCGTCGGAATTCCCGCGGCCGCGGGCGTCGTCTACTTGGGCGGGTGGGTGCTCGCTGCTCTGCTTGCGGTGTTCGGCGTGGTCGGGGCGCAGGAGTTCTACCGGTTGGGCAGACGTACCGGCGTGCAGCCACTGACCGTGGTTGGCGCACTCGGCGCCGGACTGATCCCCCTCGTCGCGCTCGCGACGATGTCGGTCGGTGGCGCCCGCGTCGGCCCGATGGCCGTGCTGTTCGGCGCGGTCTCGTGGGTCATCCTCGCTGTGGGACTGGCGGCCTCGTCCCGCCGCCCCGACGAGCGACCGCTGGCCTCGGTGGCGCTCACCGTCTTTGCCGCGCTATATGCCGGCGGTCTACCCGCATTCATCCTGCTGCTCCGCCATGCGCCTGGTCTGTCGCGGGAGGCCGGAACGGCCGTCGTGTTTCTTCCCCTCGTCGTGACGTGGGTCGGTGACTCACTGGCCATGTTCGGCGGCAAGTGGTTTGGAGGACCCAAGCTGGCCCCCGTCCTGAGCCCCAACAAGACATGGTCCGGTGCCGTCTCGGGCGCGGTCGGCGCAGTCGTGCTGGCGCCCCTGTACGGGCTGCTCGTCCTGTCACCGGTCGGAGTCAACGTGCCGAACTGGCAGCTGATCGTGCTCGGGCTCGCGCTTTCGATCGTGGGGCAGAGCGGCGACATGGCGGAGTCGCTCTTCAAGCGGGAGGCAGGTGTCAAGGACTCCGGCACGTTCTTCCCCGGGCACGGCGGGGTGCTGGATCGCTTCGATTCCCTCTATTGGGTGCTTCCGGCCACGGCTGTGCTCCTCACCCTGTTTGGCGTCACGTGAGCCAGGGCGTCGCGATCCTGGGCTCGACCGGATCGATCGGAAGGAGCGCCCTTCGCGTGCTCGGACGTCATCCGGAGCGCTTCTCCGTGAAGGCTCTCACGGCCTACGGCTCCCGGGATTTGCTGCTCGAGCAGGCCAAGGAGTGCGGAGCGCAATACGTGTGTTTGGTGGGAGAGCACGAGGGGCCGGACACTGGCGATGTCGCGTACGGTACGGGACCCGAGTGCCTGATCGAGGCGGCCACCCATCCCGAGGTGAGCGTCGTGATCAACGCGATCGTGGGCGCGGCAGGCCTGCGCGCGACCATCGCCGCCCTCCGCGCTGGCAAGCGGGTGGCGCTTGCCAACAAGGAGTCGCTGGTCATGGCCGGCGATCTGGTGACCCGTGCCGCGCGTGACGGTGGGGGTGAGATCGTTCCGGTGGATTCCGAGCACAGCGCCGTGCTCCAGTGCTTGAGCGGACGCTCAGTGGACGAGGTGCGGCGTCTCATCCTCACGGCGTCCGGGGGGCCGTTCCGGGAATGGTCCCGGGATCGCCTCCACGACGCGACGGTGGAAGAGGCGTTGCGACATCCGACCTGGGACATGGGACCGAAGATCACGGTGGACAGCGCCACCCTGGCCAACAAGGCCCTTGAGGTGATCGAGGCCCACTATCTCTTCAAATTGGGGTACGGACGGATCGATGTCGTTGTCCATCCCCAATCCATCGTGCATGGGTTCGTGGAGTTCACTGATGGTTCGGTGCTCGCACAGGTTGGTGTTCCCAGCATGGAGCTGCCCATTCTCTATGCGCTGACCCATCCCGAGCGCTTGGATGACGACGGGACGCCCCGGTTCGATCCGGTCACGGCGGGGACGCTCACCTTCGAGCCCGTTCGCCGCGACGACTTCCCGGCGTTCGCCCTGGGGGTGTCGGCTGGGACGGCCGGTGGGACCGCCCCAGCCGTCTACAATGCGAGTAACGAGGTGGCCGTTCAGGCCTTCCTGGACGGCAGGATTCCGTTCCGGGCGATCTCGGAGATCATGCAGGGCGTGCTTGAGAGTCACGACGTGCAACCCGCGACCGACGTCGAGGCCGTGTTGGCGGCGGATGCGTGGGCGCGACAACGGGGGGAATTGCTGTGCTCGTCACGATAGCCGCGTTCGTCTTTGTGCTTGGCGTGCTCATCTTCGTGCACGAGCTCGGGCATTTCCTCGCGGCGAAGGCCGTGGGGATCGGCGTGCCCCGATTCTCGATCGGCTTTGGGCCGGCGACACCGCTGCGCTTTCGCCGTGGCGAGACGGAGTACGTCGTCGCGTGGTTCCCGCTCGGCGGGTACGTGAAGATGGCGAGCCGGGAAGAGCAGGAGGTCATGGGGGGCCTCGAGGGCGGTGAGACGCCCGAGTCCTTTCCGCCGGAGCAGCTCTTCGAGAGCAAGCCGTTGTGGGCACGGGTGATGGTGATTTCGGCGGGCGTGTTCATGAATGCGCTCTTCGCCTGGGTGGTGTATGCCGGCGTCGCCGGCATCTACGGCCGGACCGAGGATCCCACAACGACCGTGGCGCATGTGAACGCGGACTTCTTGCCAGCTGCTGCGAAGCATCTGGCCGACATCCCCCGTGGGACGCAGATCGTCCGGATCAACGGCGACAGCATGCGCTCATGGGACGCCGTGTACCGAGCCATCGCCGATCCGGCATCCGACCGGCTTCGCCTCGACTTCGCCGGCGACGTGGAGCCGGTGATCGTGCCCATCCGCGGGATCGACACCGAGGAACGCCGAGCGGTGCTTACCGCTATCTACTGGGAGTGGGAGCCCGTCGTCGGAGCGGTGCGGGCCGGGGGGGCGGCCGCCCAAGCCGGTCTCGAGGTCGGTGACCGGTTCGTGTCGATCGAGGGCGACACCATTGCGGCATTCTACGACCTGTTTCGCGTGGTCGACGCGCACCCGGATGATACCCTCGAACTCGTCGTGCAGCGTGACGACGCGCTCGTGCAGCTCGCAGTAGTGCCGGAGGCCGTGGAGCTGACGAATCCCGCTACCGGCGAGACGCTCAACGTCGGACGGATTGGCGTCGATCCGCTGATCGACTACCTGCGCATTAGATACGGTCTTTTTGGGGCAATGGCCGAAGGCTGGCGCCAGACCGTGGTCGCGGGAGAGTTGGTCTACGTGACGCTCAAGGGGTTCGTGACCCGCGACGTCTCACCCCGCGAAATCGGCGGACCCATCTTCATCGGTCAGCTCTCCGGGGAGCTCGCCCGGGTCAGTCTGGCGGCGTTGCTCGAGTTCATGGCGCTCCTGTCGGTCAATCTCGCCATCCTCAATCTGCTGCCTATTCCGGTGCTGGACGGTGGCCACCTGGTGTTTCTGGCCGTGGAAGGTGTGCGGGGCCGTCCGCTCTCGCTCACGGCGAGGATGCGACTCATTCAGCTCGGGATGTTCTTGCTCTTTGGTCTCATGATCTATGTGTTCACCAACGACATCCTCAGGATCTTCGGGGGGTAGGCGGCGCCGCCGCAGAGTGCTCCCTATCTGGTTGCCGACTCCGGTCCGTCTCGGCCCAACCTGTCCAAGGCCTCACGCAGGTCCGCGGCCGACCGGTACCGGTCGTCAGGATGCTTGGCCAGGCAGCGCATGACCATCCGGTCGAACGGGGCCGACAGGGTCGCCCGTTTGGTACGCGGTGGGGCGGGCGATGCCTCGACGTGCATCCGGGCCAACTCGTACCAATCGATCGCTGCGAAAGGCAACTCGCCGGTCGTGGCCCGATACAGGGACATCCCGAGGGCGTACAGGTCACTGCGGCCGTCGAGGCGCCGCCCTTGGGCTTGCTCCGGTGAGATGTACTGGGGAGTGCCGACGGTCATGTCCTCCCCTGTCCCGCTGACGTAGTCGGAGGCCGCGTGACCGATCCCGAGGTCGGCAACGATGCCCGCGCCGTCGGGTGCAAGGAGGATGTTGGCCGGTTTGATGTCCCGGTGGACCAGGCCCGCGTCGTGGGCGAAGGCGAGGCCGTCCGCGACGTCACGGGCGATGCGGATGGCGGTGCGCTCGTCGAGCTCCCCAGCCGTCGCGAGACGTGACGCTAGAGACTCTCGATACAAGGGCATCGCGAAGTAGGTGTACCTGCCGTTTCGACCCACATCGAGGATGGCGACGAGGTTGGGGTGTTGGAGGCGGCTCGCCGCCCGGGCGTCGGTCTGGAACCGGTCCGCGACCTGGCGGTCGCCCGCGTAGGCCGGCTTGAGGACCTTCAGGGCCAGGGGATCGCCCGTGGCCAACCGATGGGCCGCAAAGACCCAGGCAAGTGCCCCGTGCCCGACCAGTCGGTCGATGGTGTAGGGCCCCAGCTCTCGGCCCACCATCTCGTGGGGGCTCAGCAGGGGAGTTCCTGGGGTTTACAGTCGCGTCGAGGACAGCTAGACTTCATGGTTGTCATATTTTTTGGGCATAAGAGAAGAGAGTTGCCCGCTGTGCGGAGGATATAGGTCTCATGCTGGTTGATAAGCAAGCGGTTGCGCAGAAATACGCCATGCACGACAGGGACACGGGATCGGCCCGGGTCCAGATTGCGGTGCTCACGGAGCGTATCAATACGCTCACAGAGCATTTTCGCACGCATCAGAAAGACCACCACGGGCGGCGGGGGCTGTTGATGATGGTGAGTAGGCGCCGTCGTCTGCTCGACTACCTCAAGCGGGCCGACCTCGAGACCTACCGGACGCTCATCGACGGGCTGGGTCTGCGACACTAATCCTCCGGTGCGGGCCACGGGTGTCCGATTTGAGCACATCGGACACCTGATTGCATTCAGGGTGCTCGACAAGGAAAGAACTCGTGCAGCACGTTGAACGGTCATTCGCCGGTCGAAGGTTCAGCATCGAGACTGGCCGACTGGCAAAGCAGGCAGCTGGGAGTGCAGTGGTGCAGTTTGGCGAAACGCTGGTACTCGCTGCCGTAACAGTCTCCGATCAGCAATCACACCTTCCCTTCTTCCCCCTCACCGTTGAATATCGCGAAAAGAGCTATGCGGCCGGCAAGATCCCCGGTGGCTTCTTCAAGCGCGAGGGTCGGCCGGGCGAGGAAGAGATCCTCGCCGCTCGGCTGATCGATCGCTCCATTCGGCCGTTGTTTCCGAAGGGATTCAAGAACGAGGTTCAAGTCTACGTCTATGTGCTCTCCGCCGACCAGGAGAACGACGCGGACGTCATCGGACTGACGGCGGCCTCTCAGGCGCTGGCCATTTCGCGAGTGCCGTGGGAGGGACCGGTGGCCGGTGTGCGGGTGGGGCGGGTCGACGGCCAGTGGATCTTGAATCCCACCTTCCAGCAGCTCGAGAACAGCGATATCGACATGGTCGTCTCGGGCAATGCCACCTCGATCGCCATGGTCGAAGGGGGAGCGTTGGAGCTTGGGGAGGACGAGATCGCCGAAGGGCTGTCGGCGGCTCAACACGGGATCGCCGAGCTGGTCGCCATGCAGCAGGAGATCATCAAGGCGGTCGGGACGCCTAAGATCGAGTGGAGCCTGCCCGAGGCGCCCGACGGCTTGGCCGAGCGGGTACGGGATCGTGCGGCGGCGCGCGTGTCCGAGGCGCTGATTCTTGAAGAGAAAACAGAGCGGGTGCAGGCACTCGCGTCGGTTCGTGCCGACATCGTCGACGAGCTCCAAGACGACTTCCCGGAGCACCTCGCCGAGGTTCGCCGGGTGCTGGACGAAACCGAGTCCGACACGATGCGCCGGCAGGTGCTGGACCGAGGAGAGCGCGTCGACGGCCGCGCGCTCGACACCGTGCGACCCATTTCTTGCGACGTGGGGCTATTGCCGCGGGCGCACGGATCGGCGCTGTTCACCCGAGGCCAGACCCAGGCGCTGGTCACCACCACGCTCGGAACCGTGTCCGACGAGCAGCGGATCGACAACATCGACGTGCCGCAGGAGACCACCAAGAGCTTCATGCTGCACTACAACTTCCCGTCGTTTTCGGTCGGGGAGGTCCGTCCGGTGCGTGGCGTATCGCGGCGGGAGATTGGACACGGGAATCTGGCCGAGCGGGCCTTGCAGGCGCTCTTGCCGCCGTACGACGAGTTCCCGTACACGATCCGGATCGTCTCCGACGTCCTCGAATCCAATGGCTCGTCGTCGATGGCGACCGTATGTGGTGGGTCGCTGACGCTGATGGATGCGGGAGTCCCGATGAAAGCGGCCTGTGCCGGGGTGGCGATGGGACTGATCAAAGAGGGTGATCGGGTGGCGGTCCTGACCGACATTCTCGGGACTGAAGACCACCTCGGTGACATGGACTTCAAGGTCGCGGGCACGCGGGACGGCGTGACCGCGATCCAAATGGACATCAAGGTCAAAGGCCTGGAGATCGCGATCATTCGCGAAGCGCTCCACAAGGCACGGACAGCCCGGCTCCACATTCTGGACGTGATGGCGCAGACCCTCGCCGAGCCGCGATCGCAGCTGTCGAAGTACGCTCCCCGGATCATCACCGTGCAGATCAACCCCGAGCGGATTGGCGACATCATCGGCCCCAAGGGCAAGATCATCCGCGGTATCCAGGAGGAGACTGGCGCCGAGATCAACGTTGACGACTCCGGTATGGTGACGATCTCCTCGATCGACGGTGATGCCGGCGAACGCGCGCGGCAGATGATCGAGGCGATCGTGCAGGAGCCAGAGATCGGGGCGGTGTACGAAGGCATGGTCAAGAGCACCACGGCCTTCGGCGCCTTCGTGGAGATCATCCCCGGGCGGGAGGGCCTGCTGCACATTTCCGAGTTGCAGCACGCTCGCACCCAGAAGACGGAGGACGTCGTCAAGAAGGGCGACATGGTCCGGGTGAAGCTTCTGGAGATCGACGACCGCGGGAAAATGCGTCTGTCGCGCAAGGCGCTGCTGGAGAAACCGGCGGACGCTCCCGAGGAGGAGCCAAGGCGATCCCGCTCCCGCTCCTGACCGCCCGTCCATGCAGACGGTCAAGCTAGACGAGCGTCTCTACCGCACGGAAGGCGACAACGGGGTCACCGTGCTCTCCGAGGCGCTTCCCGGAGTACGGTCGGTCGTGGTGGGAATCTGGGTCCGTTCGGCATCCGCCCATGAGGCGTCCAGCCTCATGGGCGTTTCGCATCTCCTTGAGCATATGGTGTTCAAGGGAACCGAGCGGCGGACCGCTCGGGAGATCGCCCTCGAGCTGGAAGGTCGCGGGGGCTCGCTGGACGCGTTCACGGCGCGAGAGTACACCGCCTTTCAGGCGAGAGTGCTCGACGAGGACCTCCCACGCGCACTCGACGTCCTCACCGACCTGGTTCGCCGGCCGTCCCTTCGCCCGGCCGATCTCGAACTCGAGCGCAACGTGGTGCTCGAGGAGATCAGCATGGTCGAGGACACGCCGGACGACCTGGTATTCGAGCTCCATGCCCGGACACTCTGGCCCGACCACCCGTACGGCTACTCCATTCTCGGCACGCGCGACACGGTGTCGGCGCTCAGTACCGAGGATCTGCGAGCATTGCATGGTCGGGCCTACCATCCACGTCACGTGATCATCGCGGCGACGGGCATTTTGAACCACGACCTGTTGCTCAAACTGGTGGCGAAATGCGGATGGTTCACGTCCGAGGCCGGTCCGGAGCCACCGGCGGTGGCCCCGGCGCCCCCGGCCGTGCGAACCACCATGCGGGTGGGGCGCGACCTCGCACAGACGCACATCGTTCTCGGGACCGACACCTTCGGGTACCGTGATCGGCGGCGCGAGGCGTTGGTGGCTCTCAACACGGTGTTGGGTGGGGGGATGTCCAGCCGCCTGTTCCAGCGCGTGCGCGAAGAGCTGGGGCTAGCGTATGCGGTGCACACGCACCAATCCTTTTACCACGACGTTGGTGTGACCGGCGTGTATGTAGGCACCCATCCGTCCACGGCCACCCAGGCCGTTGACGTCATTTTGGACGAGCTGCGTGTGTTGGCGTCCGACGGCCTTTCACCCGACGATCTCGCCGACGCCAAGCGACAGCTCAAAGGGCAGGTGACGCTGTCCCTGGAGAGCCCGACTGCGCGGATGCATCGGCTGGCGACAGTGGAGCTCTATCGGGAGCCGTATCGAACCATCGACCAGATCTTGGCCGATATCGACGCGGTCGGTCCGGAGGGGGCTGCAGGGGTAGCGGCGGAGTTCTTCGACCCGGAGCGACAGACACAGGTCTGGCTCGGGCCGAACTAGGCACCGTCACCTTCATTTCGTCGAGGTTCCGATGATCATAGGTGTTCCGAAGGAGATCAAGACCGCCGAGAACCGCGTTGCCCTCGTTCCGGCAGGAGCGGAGGCGCTGAAGACACAGGGACATACCGTGCTCGTGGAGCGGGGAGCGGGGGAGGGGAGTGGGTTTGCCGACGATGTGTACCAGAACGTCGGTGCCACGATCGTATCGACGGCGAAGGACGTGTGGGCCAAGGCCGAGATGATCATAAAGGTCAAGGAACCCATCGAGCCGGAATGGCCGCTCATGCGGAGCGGGCAGGTGATCTTCACGTATTTCCACTTCGCCGCCAGCGAACCGCTGACTCGGGCGGTGATGAAATCGAAGTGCGTGGCGATCGCGTACGAGACCGTTCAGCTCCCCTCGGGTGAGCTGCCTTTGCTCACCCCGATGAGCGAGGTCGCGGGACGCATGGCGGTTCAGGAAGGGGCCAAGTACTTGGAGCGCTACTACGGCGGGCGCGGGATCTTGCTCGGGGGTGTGCCGGGGGTGTTGCCGGCGGAGGTGGTCATTATCGGGGGTGGTGTGGTCGGCACCAACGCCGCCAAGATGGCGGCCGGGCTCGGGGCCCACGTCACGGTCCTCGACCTGTCATTGGAGCGTCTGCGCTACCTGTCTGACGTGATGCCGGCGAACGTCGACCTGGTGTACTCCAACCGACACAACCTGCTGGAGCTGCTGGCCACGGCGGATCTGCTGATCGGCGCCGTCTTGGTGCCAGGTGCGAAGGCACCTAGCCTCGTGACGAAGGCCGACCTGAGGCACATGAAGAAGGGCGCCGTTGTGGTCGATGTGGCGGTCGACCAGGGCGGGTGTGTCGAGACGATCAAGCCGACCACCCACGACGATCCGGTCTACATCGTGGAAGAGGTCGTGCACTACGGCGTGGCCAACATGCCCGGTGGAGTGCCCCGAACCTCCACGCTGGCGCTCACCAATGCCACCTTCACGTATGCGGCCAAACTGGCCAAGACCGGCTGGCGCCAGGCCTGTAAGGCCGATCGATCGCTGTTTCTGGGCCTCAATGTGATCGAGGGCAAGGTGGTGTATCCCGGAGTCGCCGAGGCGTTTGGCCTCGAGCTGAGCGATCCGAACACGTTGGTCTGAGGCCCCTCGCCGCCCGGGTGTATGGCGGGTAAGTTCAGAGGTTGCTTTCACTTACGCTTGCCGTTAACTTAGGGCGCTTCTGGAAAACCAAAGGCGCCCTTGGTTATGGGTGCCCCGATCCCTGACCCGTCGAAAGATGTCGATCAACTGGAGCAAGTTGCGTCTCGGGAGTATCCTGCCGGCGAACGAGATCGCGGTCGATCTCGGTACGTCCAATACGCTGATCTATGTCCGCGGGGAGGGGATCGTCCTCAACGAGCCCTCGGTCGTGGCCATCGAGAAGGCGACGGGCAAGGTCAAGGGCATCGGGCTCGAGGCCAAGCGCATGCTCGGGAGGACGCCGGAGAGTATCCTGGCGGTGCGTCCGTTGAAGGACGGGGTTATCGCCGACTTCGACGTCACCGAGAAGATGTTGCGCTACTTCTTGTCGACGATCATCCAGAAGCACTTCTTCCGTGTGAAGCCCCGCGTGATCGTGTGCGTTCCAAGCGGTATCACGGAAGTGGAGAAGCGTGCCGTCCGCGACAGCGCGCACTCGGCCGGCGCAAAAGAGGTCTACATGGTCGCCGAGCCGATGGCAGCGGCGATCGGCGTGGGGCTCCCAGTGGAGACGCCGACGGGAAACATGGCCATCGATATCGGTGGGGGCACGACCGAGATCGCCGTGATTGCGCTGTCAGGGATCGTGAGCGACACCTCGATCCGGACCGGTGGCGACGAGATGGATCAATCCATCGTGCAGTTCATGCGCAAGAACTACAATCTGTTGATCGGCGAGCCCACGGCTGAAGCCATCAAGATCCAGATCGGCAGCGCGGTGCCGATGAAGGACGAGAAGGAAATGGAGGCGAAGGGCCGGGACCTGGTTTCCGGGATTCCCAAGGTCGTGCGCGTCCATTCGAGTGAAATCCGCGAGGCCATGCAGGAGCCCATCCAGCAGATCATCGACGCCGTGCGCCGCGCCCTCGAGATCACTCCTCCGGAGCTGGCCAGCGATATCGTGGATCGCGGTATCGTGATGGCGGGCGGTGGCTCGTTGATCCGCGGTCTGGACGCTCTGGTCTCTCAGGAAACCGGCCTTCCGGTGCGGGTGGACGAGGATCCGTTGACGTGCGTGGTCCGGGGGACGGGACGGATACTGGAGGATCCCGAGAGGTACCGCTCGGTCCTCACGACATAGGCGGCTCGTGATCTTCGCGCCGGAATCATACTCGTCACGTCGCGACACCCTCGCATTCGTCGTCTGTCTCGTGTTGGCGGTGGCGGCGCGCATGTCGCCACCGGTGATTCAGGACGCCGTGGCGGCCGGCATCACGCGCACCGTGCTCGCGCCTTTCCTGTTCGTGCAGCGTCAGGCCGAAGTGGTCCGGGCGTCTCGTGGCCGGTACGTGCAGCAGGCAGCTGCACGCGACTCCACCCTCCTTCTGGCGCTCCAGACATCGGGTCTGAAACAGGAGAACGAGGAGCTCCGCAGGATCCTCGGGCTGTCATCGCGACTCCGGAGCCGTCATGTGTCGGCGGAAGTTCTCCATCAGGCGTTGCCAACGAGCGGCCTCATGGTCGTCTTGTCGGCCGGGCGTGATGACGGCGTGCGTGCCGCGGCACCGGTCGTCGCCCCAGGGGGACTGGTCGGCGTGGTACAGCGTGCGTCCGCCCATCACTCGGTGGCGTTGCTGTGGACTCACCCGGACTTCCGCGTGAGCGGCATGGCGCTCAACGGCTCGGTGTTTGGGATCGTGGCACCCCGCGGCAGCGAGGGACCGGGCACGCCGATGCTCGAGCTGCGTGGGGTCCCCTACCAGCAAGACGTGCCGCCGGGCACCGTCATCTACACCTCGGGGCAGGGTGGTGGGCAGGGCGTGTATCCGCGCGGCATCCCGATAGGCACGATCGTCGCCGTGGGCGAGGAAGAGGTGGGGTGGTCGCGGACCTACGTTGTGCGTCCCGCCGTGCACCCGGCCTCGATCTCTCATGTCGTCGTGCTGGTCGGACCGGCCGTCGATCTGCGTGAGGCCTTCAGCGATACGGTGATCGGGTCATGAGCCAAGTTCGCGCTCGCCAAATCACCGTCCTTCTCGTGCTCGTGACGCTCCATTTTGTCCTGCGCCCGTTTCTCGGGGATGTGCGGTTCGCGCCGGACCTGCTGCTCCTCGCGCTGCTGGTGTTCGCGATTCAGGCGCGGCCGGGTGAGGGGGCCATCGCGGGTTTCGTGGTGGGAATCTTGGCGGACTCGCTGACGCCGGTCGCTTTCGGGGCGGGCGCGCTGGCTCACAGCTGCGTGGGGTACCTCGCGGCGTGGGGCAAGGCAGTGTTCTTTGCCGAGAGCCTGTTGGTGAGTGGTGGCTTCTTCCTGGCCGGGACGTGGCTCCGCGACGCCCTCGTGCTCGTGGCGGGCCGACATATGACCGATTCGGCGTTGGCGTGGCAACTGCTGTGGTGGTCGCCTCTCAAGGCGCTCACAACGGCGGCAGTGGGAGTCACGATCCTGATCGTATTCCGGCGCTGGCTGGACGTCCGGGTGCGCGGATGAGCTGGGGAGATCGGCGTGCGGTGGCGCGCCGCGCCGACCTCGGGCGCGTGATGGTGATCGCCACGTTCACGCTGCTCTCGGTCGCGTTCTTCAGGCTGCAAGTGACCGGATCCGATCGCTACCGCGTGCAGTCCGAGGAAAACCGCCTCCGTCCCGTTCCCATTCCAGCCCCGCGCGGGCTGATCACGGATCGTCACGGTGCGGTGCTTGCCGAGAATGTACCGGGCTACTCGGTGTCGCTGCACGCCATGTCCGCGCTGTCGCTTGGCACCACGCTCGACCGGCTGAGTCCGATTCTTCGCACGGACTCCGTCGAGCGGGAATTGATCCTCGAGCGGTACCGCCTTACCCCGTCCGAGCCAGTGTTGGTGCGACGAAACGCCACCTTCGACGTCGTGTCGGCACTCGAAGAGCTGCGCCCCTGGAACCCCGGATTGGTCATTGAGAGCGACCCCAAGCGGCGATACCCCTTCAGTTCGACAACGGCCCACCTCGTTGGGTATGTCGGCCAGGTCTCCGAAGAGGAGCTTCGCCTGGGCTCGCATCCGGGCGCCCGCCTCGGCACACTGGTCGGCCGCGATGGCATCGAGCAGTTCTACGACGCCGAGCTGCGCGGCCGGGACGGGGTGAAATACGTCGAGGTCGACGCCATGAACCGCACCGTGCGCGACGCGGGGATCGAATCGACGCTCGAGCCCGAGCCGGGCCGCACCATCCGCACGACTATCGATCTCGAGCTGCAACGGTTTGTCGAGAGCACGTTCCCACCTGGCCGTCGGGGCGCGGTTGTCGCCATGGACCCGCGCTCGGGCGAGGTGCTGGCCCTCTATTCGGCCCCGAGTTTCGATCCCAACGTGCTGGTCGGGGGCGTCGATCCGACGGAGTGGCAGCGTCTCGCCGCCAGCCAAGACTTCCCGCTATTCAACCGCGCCATCCAGGCTCGGTATCCGCCCGCCTCGCCGTTCAAGCTCGCGATCGCCGCCATGGCCCTGCGACGAGGTATCGTCACGTTCGACTCACGGATGACAGTGCCGTGCCGCGGCGGCTTCCAGTACTACAACCGGTATTTTCGGTGCTGGCGGGTCGAGGGCCACGGAAGCGTGACGTTGGCCGAGGCCATTCAGTACTCGTGCGACGTGTACTTCTATCAGCTAGGGCTCAAGCTGGGTCTGACGGGTCTCCTACAAGACGGCACGGCGCTCGGCTTTGGCAGCCGCTCAGGCATCGACCTGCCCAGTGAGACGGAGCCCATCTTCCCCAGTTCAACGGAGTACTACAACCGTCGTTACGGACCTCGAAACTGGACGAGTGCCGTGACCTTGAATCTCGCGATCGGTCAGGGCGAAGACGCGCAGACCCTCGTCAACGTGGTACGGTTCTACGGCATGCTAGCGGGCCCGCACGGCACGACGACCGCGCCGCACCTCGTGGCGACGCGCCAGGGTCAGCAGCACACACTGGGTCTCTCCGATCGCGATCTCGCCGACCTTCGCGCCTCCCTGGTGGCGGTCGTCGACCGGGGCACGGCCGTGGCTGCGCAGATCGTGGACCTCAGGATCGCGGGCAAGACGGGCACGGCGCAGAATCCCCACGGGCCGGACCACGGGTGGTTCGTCGCGTTTGCTCCTGCGGACGATCCAGAGATCGTGGTCGGTGCCATCGTGGAGTTCGCAGAGCACGGTTCCCGCGTCGCTCCGGTCGTCACGCGGATCATCGCCCGATACCTGCTCGGTGCGGATGCCGTGAAGCCCCGGGGTGGGGAGTACCGGCTGGAGACGCCGGCCGACTCGGCACCGGAGCCCATCCCGATTCTCCCAGACACCGCTCTGCTTCGGGGCCCGGGACGCGATACGGTGGGCCGTGCGCGGTAGGACGCTCGACAGCGCCCTGCCACTCTGGAGCGTGTTGCTGGTCGGGCTCGGCCTGATCCTGCTCTACAGCGCCGGTGTGACCGACGTGCCGTCGGCGGCCTCGGAGATCTGGAAGCGCCAGGCCCTCTGGGTCGGCGTTGGGCTGGTCGTGGCCGTGTTCGCGTTTCGTGTCTCTCCACGCATTTTGGAGTGGGTGACGCCCGCCGTGTATGTCGGCGCCGTGCTGCTCCTCGCGCTGACCTTGATCATCGGGACCGGAGCCGGGACGGCGTCGGGTGCCAAATCGTGGCTCGCGATCGGCGGCAGGCGCCTCGGGCAGCCTGCCGAACTGGCGAAGCTCGCGACCGTGCTGATGCTGGCGCGGCACCTCGGGCCAAAGCGGGAGCCGCCGTCGACCCTCACCCAGCTGTTGCCGTCGCTCGTGATCGTGGGGGTCCCGTTCATGCTCGTCGGGCTGCAACCGGATTTGGGGAGCGCCCTCGTCTTTGTGGGGCTGTTGTTCGCGATGCTGTTCTGGGCAGGGGTCAATCACTGGCTCCTGCTCCTGCTCGCGTCGCCGTTCTTGTCGTTGCTGATGGCCTTCTCCACGCTCTCTTGGGGCGTGTGGATTGTGGTGTTGACGATCGTGTTGTTGTGGGTGCGTCCATACGTCGTGGAAGGACTCGTGGTCTGGCTCGTGAACTTGGCCATGGGGTTGCTGGCCCTCGAGCTCTGGGGCCGACTGGCGCCCTATCAGCAGAACCGATTGCTGTCATTCCTCAATCCCGAGATCGACCCGCGAGCCACGGGGTGGCACATCATTCAGTCCAAGGTGGCGATCGGATCGGGCGGGATCCTCGGCAAGGGCCTGACGGAGGGGACGCAGAAACGCCTCGCGTTTCTGCCCGAGCAGCATACCGATTTTGTGTTTTCCGTGTTGGGCGAGGAGCTCGGCTTCCTCGGCGTACTGGCATCGCTGACGCTCTTCGCGCTCCTGATCCTCAGCTTGATCCGGATCTCCCAGCGCGCGGTCGACCCCTTCTCGTCGCTTGCCGTGGCGGGGGTCTGTGGAATCCTCCTCACCCACATTTTCGTGAATGTCGGCATGACCGTCGGCATCATGCCCATCGTCGGGATTCCGCTTCCTTTCCTGTCCTATGGTGGCTCATTTCTCCTCGTCTGCTTCCTGGCGCTCGGGCTGTCCGCCCGGGTCGCATTCGAGGCGCGTCACTCCGGGTACACTCCGTGACACCCCGATGGGGTAGCGGGTGGTGTGGGGAAGCGCGAGATTCCATAACCGCGCAGCGCGCCGAAACGACGTGCCAGCTGCGGGCCACAGGGGTGCGCTAGACGACCATGGCTTGGTTCCGCAAGGACAAACGCAAACGCACGGCACAGCGTGAGAAGCTCGAGATCCCCCCGGACGCCTGGGGCAAATGCGAGCAGTGCGGGCACGTCGACATCAATGAGAAGTTCGAGCGCGCCTTGCAGGTGTGCCCGTCCTGCGGACACCACCGGCGCATCTCGGCGCAGCGCTACATCGAGATCCTGATCGACGACGGCAGCTTCACCGAGCTCTACCGCGAGCTGCGGTCGAAGGATGCGTTGGGATTCGAGGGGTACGAGCATCGGCTCGCCAGCGCCAGCCGCAAAGCGGGGACGCACGATGGGATCATCGCGGGCCACGGCACGCTCACCGGGCTCGCCGTGAATCTCGGGGTCATGGACTTCAAGTTCATGGGGGGCTCGATGGGCTCGGTCGTCGGCGAGAAGGTGGCTCGGCTCATCGAGCGCTCGCTGGAGCATCGGGCGCCGCTCATCCTGGTGTCCGCTTCGGGCGGCGCCAGGATGCAGGAGGGGGTCCTCAGCCTGATGCAGATGGCGAAGACGTCGGCGCTCATGGCCCGACTCCGGGAGTCCGGAACGCCGTACATCTCCATCATGACGAACCCGACCACGGGTGGTGTGTCGGCCTCGTACGCCATGCAGGGCGATGTGAACCTGGCCGAGCCCGGAGCCGTGATCGGGTTCGCCGGTCCGCGCGTCATCAAACAGACGATCGGACAGGATCTGCCGGATGGGTTTCAGACCGCCGAGTTCTTGGAGGCCCACGGCATGGTCGATGCCGTAGTCCCGCGTTCGGAGCTGCGAGCAACCGTCGCGAGCGTGTTGCGCATGATGGTGAGCGCCCCCGCGCTGGAGGCGCAGGACTGAACCTGCCCTTCGAGGACGCCCTCGGCTTCCTCTATCCCCGTACAACCGGCGGCGCCAAGTGGTCGCTCGACCCGACCCGGCTGCTGCTCGCCCGACTTGGCCACCCCGAAACACACTACGCCTGCGTCCACATCGGCGGCACCAATGGGAAGGGCTCCGTTGCCACCTTGGTTGCCGAAGCACTCGGAGCCGCGGGACGGCGTGTCGGGCTGTACACCTCCCCGCACCTTGTCGACATCCGTGAGCGGATGCTGGTCGATGGCCGGCCGATCTCGCGCGAGGCGTTCGCCACGTGGACGGCAGAACTCCGGACCACCGTGCTCGAGGTAGGGGCGAGCTTCTTCGAAGCCACCACGGCAATCGCGCTGGCGGACTTCGCTGCGCGGGGTGTGGACATCGCCGTGATCGAGGTGGGGCTCGGCGGGCGGCTCGACGCCACGAACGTTGTCGATCCCCTGGTGAGCGCCGTGACACATATCGGTCTGGACCACGCTGACTATCTCGGCGACTCGCTCGAGGGCATCGCGCGCGAGAAGGCCGGTATTGCCAAGCGCGGGCGCCCATTCGTGATCGGCGAGGCGGATCCTGCCCTGCGGGCGGTTCTCGTCCAGGCAGCCGAGGCGGCGGGGGCGCTTCCGATTGTCGTGGACGCAGCCGCCCGGTACCCAGGCACCTTGCGGCTCGCCGGTCCGCACCAGCGCCGAAACGCGGCCGTCGCTCGCGGGGTGCTCGAGGCGCTCCCCCGAGACTGGCGCCCGACGGAGGACGTGTTGACGCGAGCCTTTGCCCGCGCGTCAATCTCGGGCCGGATGGAGAGGCGCGGGGCGTGGTTGTTCGACGTGGCTCACAACCCGAGCGGCGTGGCCGTCTTGGTCGAAGGGCTCCGGCTAGACCCAGTGCCGCAACCGGTGCATGCACTGGTCGGCATTCTCGCGGACAAGGATTGGCGGACCATGATCGACGGGATCGGCACGGTGGCCCAACGGATCTGGGTGACCATTGCGCCGTCGGCGCCCCCCGAGCGCGTCTGGTCACTCGCCGCGGTCGCGGAGGCCTTCCCACAGGTGACGGTCGAAAGGGATTTCGATCGCGCGCTGCGGCTGGTGCACGAGGGTGCCGGCACGACGCTCGTCACGGGATCGTTTCACACGGTGGGTGACGCCATGGCGCGCTTGCCGGGTTTTGCGCCACTCGGATAGATTGCTCCGATGCATAGCCAGGCCCTACCCGGATTCCGCGACTTCTTCCCCGACGAGACAACACTCCGAAACCGGATCTTCACGGTGTGGCGCGATGTCGCGGCGCGCTACGGGTTCGAGGAGTACGACGGGCCGCCGCTGGAGCCGCTAGAGCTCTACACCCAGAAGAGCGGGGAGGAGATCGTCTCGCAGTTGTACGCGTTCGAGGACAAGGGCGGACGTGCCGTCGCGCTGCGGCCTGAAATGACACCCACGCTCGCTCGGATGGTGGCGCAGCGCGCCCGGGCGCTGAAGAAGCCCATTCGGTGGTTCACGATGCCGCAGCTGTTTCGGTACGAGCGGCAGCAGCGGGGGCGGCTCAGGGAGCATTTTCAACTCAACATGGATCTCATCGGTGAGGCGGGACCGCTCGCGGACGCGGAGCTGATCGCCGCCGCCGTTGACGTCGTTCGGGCTTTCGGTCTGACCGCCGCCGACTTCCGAGTGCGGATCTCGGACCGCCGCGTTGCGCAGGCGTTGCTAGCGGCGCACGGACTCACCGGACCACAGATCGTGGCGGCGTATGCGCAGATCGACAAGCTCGATCGCGACCCGCCCGAAGACCTCGTGCAGAATCTGATGCGAACGGCCAGTCTCGAGGAACATGCTGCGGCTCGCGTGCTCGCTGTCGGCGACATCCGCTCGATCGACGCGCTTCGGGCTGCCGTGTCCGATGCCTCCATCGATCCCGACACCGTGTCCCCGCTGTTGGAGTGCATCGAGGCATTGGCATCGATGGGCCTGGCAGACTACGTCGCGATCGACATGTCGGTCGTGCGGGGTTTGGCCTACTACACTGGGATCGTGTTCGAGTTGTTCGATGCCCGCCGGACCATGCGCGCGATCTGTGGCGGCGGTCGATACGACGGTCTTCTCGAGGCGCTGGGTGGGATCGATTTGCCGGCCACCGGATTCGGGATGGGGGACGTGGTGCTGGGTGAGCTGGTACGCGAGCGGGGGCAGGCAAGTGAGGTGACAGGAGCGGTCGACCTCTTCCTTGTCGCCGTGACCAGCGAAGACGTCCCGGCCGTGCTCGGTCTGGCCCACGAGCTCCGGGACGCGGGACGGCGGGTGGAGTACGCCCTGAAGGCACAATCGGTTGCCAAGCAGCTCAAACTCGCGTCGGCCCGAGCTGCGTCACAGGCCGTGCTCATTGGACCGGATGAACGGGCCCGCCGCGAGGCGCTCGTGCGCGATCTCGCAACTGGGGAGGAGCGGCGCATGGCACTGAGCCGCCTCGTCGAGTCGCCGTCGCGTCCAGCCGACCGGTGATGGCGCCCGGCTCGAGACCCACCTATCCATTGGCTCGGATGCGGCACCTTCAACCAGAGACCCGATACCACCATCATGGCTGACCGTCAACGCATTACCCCACGTTCCGAGGACTTCAGCGCCTGGTACAACGACGTGATTATGCGGGCGGAGCTGGCCGACTATTCCCCGGTGCGTGGGTGCATGGTGATCCGGCCCCGCGGCTATGGGATATGGGAACTCATGCAGCAGGCGCTCGATGGCATGTTCAAGGAGACAGGCCACGAGAACGCGTACTTCCCGCTCTTCATCCCGCAGAGTTTCCTTGCCAAGGAAGCGGAGCATGTCCAGGGGTTCGCGCCGCAGACCGCCGTGGTCACGCACGGGGGCGGGAAAGAGCTCGAGGAGCCGCTCGTGGTGCGCCCTACGTCGGAGACGATCATCTATGCGATGCTCTCCAAGTGGATCCAGAGCTACCGGGATCTCCCGGTACTCTTGAACCAGTGGGCAAACATCGTGCGGTGGGAAATGCGGACCCGGCTCTTCCTGCGCACAACGGAGTTCCTGTGGCAGGAGGGACATACGGCGCATGCCACGGCCGCAGAGGCGGAAGAGGAAACCCGTCTCATCCTGGGTCTGTATCGTCGGTTCATGGAGGAGTGGATGGCGATGCCCGTCATCACGGGCGTCAAGACCGAGTCGGAGAAGTTCGCGGGGGCCGTGCGCACGTTTGCCTGCGAGGGGCTGATGCAGGACAACAAGGCGCTCCAGGCCGGCACGTCTCACTTCCTGGGCCAAAACTTCGCGCGGGCATTCGGGACCCAGTTTCAAACGGCGAGCGGCGAGCTCGACTACGTGTGGAGCTCGTCGTGGGGCGTGTCGACCCGTCTGGTCGGCGGTCTGATCATGACGCACAGCGACGATGTGGGCCTGGTGTGTCCGCCACGGCTCGCCCCCACGCAGGTGGTAATCGTGCCGATCTTCCGCAGCGACGATGAGCGAATCCGCGTGCTCGAGGTTGGCGGCCAAGTGATGGACGCGCTTCGCGCCGGCGGCATCCGCGTGCTGCTCGACCAGCGGGAAGGCATGAAGCCCGGGGCGAAGTACTACGAGTGGGAGAGCCGTGGAGTCCCCGTGAGGTTGGAGGTGGGGCCGCGAGACGTCGACAAGGGTCAGGCCATGCTCGCCCGACGGACCGGCGGTAAGGCGCCGGTGCCGCTGGACGGACTGGAGATCAGCGTGCGAACGGCACTGGACGAGATCCAGGCTGCGCTCCTCGCCGCTGCCCGCGATCGGCGCGAGGCCAACACGTTCCGGGGCGTCGAAAAGGATCGGCTGATCGAGATCATGGACGGGTCCGGCGGGTTCGCCTTCGGTGGGTACTGCGGCTCCGACGCGTGTGAGCTGGCGATTCAGGAGCGCACGAAGGCCACGATCCGGGTGCTGCCGGACGAGGAGTTCCGCTCCGATCCGGCACCGGCCACGTGCGCGTGGTGCGGGAAGAAGGCGGTGGTGGAGGCTGTGTGGGCGCGCGCCTACTGATCGAGCGAGTTGCGCTCCTCGAGGACATCGCGCGAGACGCCGGGACTCCCGTCTACATCTACGACGCCGGGCATGTCCGCACGCAGTATCGTGCCCTCATCCGTGCGCTCTCGGCCGTTCCCCATCGGGTCTTCTACTCCGTCAAGGCCAACGGCAACCTGGGCGTGCTCTCGGTCCTGCACGAGTTGGGGGCGGGAGCCGATGTTGTGTCGATCGGGGAATTCGTTCGTGCTCGCCGCGTGGGCTTTCGAGCCGCCGACGTCATCTTCAGCGGAGTGGGCAAGCGCCTCGACGAACTGAGGCGAACCGTGCGGGATGGGATCGGGCTCATCAACGTCGAGTCGGCCGAAGAGCTCGGCCACCTCGCCGATATCGCCGCTGCGTTGAAACTGCCGGTGCGGATCGGAATTCGCGTCAATCCCGACGTCAAGACCAAGGCGCATCCGTACACTCAGACGGGAGAGGCGGACAAAAAGTTCGGTGTGCCGCTACCCCAGGTACTCGATCTGGTCCGAAGGGCACTCGCCATCCCGTTTCTCAGGCTCGAGTCCATCGGCATGCACCTGGGATCACAGATTTGTGATCCCCAGGCCTACGTCACGGCGGGCTCGCGCATTGTCGATCTGGTGGCGAAAGTGCGGAGTCTTGGCGTCGAGACCCTGCGAGCCGTCGACGTTGGTGGTGGTCTTGGCATTCGCTACACGGACGAATCGGCACTCGAGCCCGAGGCGTTTGCCGCGGCCGTGACCCCGTTGGCCCGCGAGACTGGCCTCACGCTGTTCGTGGAACCCGGCAGGTATCTGGTGGGCAACGCCGGCGTCCTCCTCGCGCGCTGCCTCTACCGGAAGAAGGCACTGGGAAAGGCATTCGTGGTGCTCGATGCTGCGATGAACGATCTCCTCCGACCGAGTCTCTATGGGGCCGAACACCACATCCAGGTCGTAGGAGCCGACCGCGCATCGCCTGCCGAGGGTCGGGAGCGGGTCGACATCGTCGGGCCCGTCTGCGAAACCGGGGATTTCCTGGGACGAGACCGATACCTGCCCGCGGCCCAACCCGGAGCGCTCCTCGCCATCTCGGGCGTCGGGGCCTACGGGTTCTCGATGAGCTCGACCTACAACTCGAGACCCCGGGCCGCCGAGGTGGTGATCGACGGTGAACGCTGGGCCGTTGCCCGCCGTCGCGAGTCGTTGGAGGACCTCATGGTCGGCGAACGCACGCTGGATGAGATCGAAGCGGCCGACGCCTGGCGAGACACGGCTGCCGCGGAGTTCGAGACGCCATGACCACCCTCCAGAACGGCATTCTGGTGCTCGACTACGGCTCCCAGTACACCCAGCTCATCGCCCGCCGCGTGCGGGAAGAGCATGTGTACTGCGAGATCCACCCGCCACCGGCGTCGCTCGACGCAATCCGGCGGCTCGAGCCCCGAGGCATCATCCTGTCCGGTGGCCCGAGCTCGGTATACGAGCCGGGCGCGCCCCAGATCGATCCACAAGTTGTGGAGCTCGGCGTCCCGGTGCTGGGCGTGTGCTACGGCATGTACCTGGTGACGCAGGCGGTGGGTGGGGTGATCGAGGCCGCCACCGAGCGTGAGTACGGTCGGGCGGACCTCGAAATTTGCAGTGCCGGCGATCTCTTCGCCGGATTCGAGCTGGGTGAGCACATCCAGGTCTGGATGAGCCACGGTGACCGGGTGGCCCGCTTGCCACAGGGGTTCGGCCTGATCGGATCGAGCCGCAACACCCCGATCGCCGCGTTTGCGAACCCGAAGCGTCGGCTCTACGGAGTCCAGTTCCATCCCGAAGTTGCCCACACCACTCGGGGCGGCGAGGTCATCAGAAATTTTCTGTTCGATATCTGCCGATGTTCGCCCGACTGGACGGCGGGACACTTCATCCAGGAACAGATAGCGCACATCCGTGAGCGCGTGGGACCCACGGCGCGTGTCATTTGCGGTCTGTCGGGCGGTGTCGACTCGGCTGTGGCTGCGGTGCTTGTGCACCGGGCCGTAGGTGATCGGTTGACCTGCATCTTCGTCGACAATGGGCTGCTGCGACTGCACGAGGGAGATCAGGTGGAGCGCGTGTTCCGTGCGCATCTCGGCATCGACTTGCGGGTCGTGGATGCGACAGACCGGTTCTTGTCCCGGCTAGCCGGGATCGAGGATCCGGAAGAGAAGCGGCGACTCATTGGGCACACGTTCATCGACGTGTTCGAGGATGTGGCCCGCCACGTCGGCGACGACGTGCGGTTCCTGGTACAGGGCACGCTTTATCCCGATGTCATTGAGTCGACGTCGCCGCGGGGGGGCCCCTCCGCCACCATCAAAACGCACCACAACGTCGGCGGCTTGCGGCCGAACCTGCCGTTCGAGCTGATCGAGCCCCTCCGGGAGCTGTTCAAGGACGAGGTCCGCCAGGTCGGTAGGGAGCTGGGGCTCTCGGGAGAGATCGTGGGCCGCCATCCGTTCCCGGGACCCGGATTGGGTGTGAGGATCCTGGGAGCCGTCACCCTGGAGGGTCTGCGAATCCTCCGAGCGGCGGATGCCATCTATCTCGAGGAAATTCGCGACGCTGGAGTCTACGACGAGATCTGGCAAGCGTTCGCGGTACTGCTGCCGGTCCGGGCTGTGGGAGTGATGGGGGACTCAAGGACCTACGAGAACGTCGTGGCGCTTCGGGCAGTCACCAGCACGGACGGAATGACGGCTGACTGGTACCCGTTTCAGTCGGAGATGCTAGCCCGCACCGCCAACCGAATCATCAACGAGGTCGACGGCGTCAACCGCGTCGTTTACGACGTCAGCTCGAAGCCCCCAGCCACCATCGAGTGGGAGTGAGCGAGCGCTACGCGCCTTTCTCGTCGAGGAGCGTCAGGAATTGCTCCGGCGCCCGCAGCGATTCCAGGCGGTCCGGCACCTCGGGCTCCTTCGCGAACTGGGCGATCTTCCCCAGCACCGGCAGGTACTGGTTGGAGACTTCCAGGGGCGGGGCAACGATCAGGAAGAAGTTGTACACCGGCTTTTCGTCGATCGCGCGGAAGTCCACTCCTTCGGGCTTGCGGCCGTAGGCAACGCGTAAGCGCTGGACCACCAGCGAGCGGCAATGGGGGATGGCGATGCCTCGCCCGATTCCCGTCGAGCCGAGATTCTCCCGCCGCTTCAACATCTTGTAGAGCATTGCATCGGATTTCTCATCGAGCTTGAGCAGTCCGATCAGCTCCTTCAGGATCTCGTCTTTCTCCGTGGCGTGAAGGGCGAGGGATATCGCATCGGGTGCGAAGAACTCTCTCAGGTGCATTGTGGTGATTCGCTCTGCCGGTTATGGAAAAGAAGAAGTGTAACGAACGTCGGATCTCCGTGTCAAACGACCGGTTGTAATGCCAGAATGGGATCGTTAACTTCGCACGCATGACCTTCCCGTATCCCGTGCGGTACCGTACTCCGTTGTTCCTCGCCCCGATGGCGGGGGTCTCGGAACCACCATTCCGCCGCGTCTGCCGCTCGTTCGGTGCCGACGTGCTCGTATCGGAGTTCCTTTCGTGCGAGGGATTGCGGCGTGGGGTGCGGAGTGTGCACGACGGAGCCTATTTCACCGCTGAGGAGCGGCCGATCGGGATTCAGTTGTTTGGTGCGGATCCCGACGGGATGGCGGAGGCCGCGGAGTTGGTGGCGCGTAACTATGCGCCCGACTTCATCGACATCAATTTCGGCTGCCCAGTGAAGAAGGTGGTCCGGCGCAACGGCGGCTCGGGGTGTCTCAAGGATCTCGGGCTCGTGGCGGGCATCATTCGGGCCGTGAAGGGTGCGGTAGGGCTTCCCGTGACGGTCAAAACGCGGTCTGGGTGGGATGAGCGGCTCCGCGATCCGGTGGAGATTGCCTTGCGCTGCCAGGATGCGGGGGCCGCGGTGCTGACCCTTCATCCCCGGACACGGGTGCAGATGTACCGTGGAGATGCCCAGTGGGAGGAGATCGCTCGGGTGAAGGCGGCGCTGGACATTCCCGTCGTTGGGAACGGCGACGTTAGGACCGCCAGTGATGCCTATCGCATGTGGCGCGAAACCGGGTGCGACGGGATCATGATTGCGCGGGGCAGCTTCGGGAATCCCTGGATCTTCCAGCAAGCCCGGGCGCTGTTCGAGGGACGCCAACCGCGACCGCTCCCCGGCGCGGCTGAGCGATTCGCAGTGGCGCTGCGCCACTTGGAGCTTCAAGCCCGCATCCAGGGGAATGCCAGACGCACGGCCCTGGAATTCCGCAAACACCTCGGATGGTACACGCGCGGGGTCCCCGGGGCGGCGGGCCTGCGTGAGCGATTTCATCGGATCGAGTCGATGGCCGAAGCTGAACAGGTGTTTCGGGAATACCTCGAACCATCGAGGGCCGTTGGATGAACCGGGAGCACCTGGAGCGACTGCTGGCCGACGTCGCCCATGGCACCGTGTCGCCGGGACAGGCCATGGAGCGGCTGGGCACATTCCCGGTGGAGGAGCTCCCCTTTGCTCAGGTCGATCACTATCGCCCGCTGTCTCAGGGATTCGCCGAGGTGGTGCTCTGTCAGGGAAAGACGGTGGATCAGGTCCTGGGGATCTGTGAGAGTCTAGCCCGGGCCAGTGGAAGCTTCCTGGCCACGCGGGCCGATCCGGACGCGCGGGGGGCGCTCGTGCGCGCCTTCCCCCGAGCGCGGGTCAACGAGACGGCGCGGACGGTGTTCCTCGAGGCCGAGCCGCGACCGGTGCCGGCTGGGCGGGGCACCGTCCTCGTGGTCACCGCCGGGACCAGTGACCTCCCTGTAGCCGAGGAAGCGCTGGAGGTAGCACGGGCCCTGGGGAACAGGGCGGAGCTGTTAGTGGACGTCGGCGTGGCCGGTATCCACCGCGTTCTCCGGCATCGGGAGGCGCTTCGCGCAGCCTCCGTGGTCATCGTGGTGGCGGGCATGGACGGAGCCCTCCCCAGCGTGGTGGGTGGCATGGTCAAGGCGCCGGTGATTGCCGTCCCCACCAGCACGGGGTACGGGGCCTCCTTTGGAGGCGTTGCTGCCCTTCTGGCCATGCTGAATTCCTGCGCATCGGGCGTAGTGGTCGTGAACATTGATAACGGCTTCGGGGCGGCCGCCGCGGCCTCCCGCATCAACCAGTCGGTGAAGCAGCCGACCAGTCCACCTGATGAAGTGCCGTAGGTTCTTGTGCCTAACTAGCTGAATAGGATATCTTTAGGGCGAACATCGAGAGGGGGCGACTGGATTCGACGGGTCTAGTGAAGATTCCGAGGCGTGCCCAGGTTCCCGGTACCCTGGATAAACCACTGGGGCAAAGCACAACTGCCAATACTGAGTTGGCTCTGGCTGCCTAAGCTACGCGCTTAGAGCACCTGCCCGCGTGGCAGCCTGGCCCAAGGCGGCGCGCGGGTATCGAAAAATCGGGCTGGTGACACACGACGCTTCCGCGTGCGTTGCGAGATTCTAAGGGAGCTTGTTCGCGAGCCGGGGGGTTGCGACCCGACGCGCGGAGACTGCAAACGCAACCTACGCACGTAGGCTTGGTTTTGGATCGAGGCTCGGACCGGGGTTCGATTCCCCGCGCCTCCATCAACACACAACTGGGTCCGCCCCGAGGGCGGGCCCGGTTGTTTTGCCGTTGTGGCACGTACTACCTCTCCCACCATCCAGCGCGGGGAGTGCCAGCTCGGCACATGAGGCGGCGTCGCGGCATGTGGAAAACGCGCGCCGCCTGGTCGAATCCCTCGTATTTCAATCGAAGTTCGTGACATAAAGGCATATTGTGCAACGTATTATAGACTTTTAGTCAAGTTACACATTAGGTGTGGACAATTCACGGTATTTTTCTCCGAATCGTCGGTGGTCATGTCGTAGAGACGGGTACCAGGTTGGATTCCACGGGGACCACCAATCGTGTGTCACGACGACAGGTAATCGATTGGATGCGCCGTCGCGCTCGATGGGGTCTTGGGCTCGGGGTCAGCTATTGGTGCCGGTGCGGCGCACCCTCTCAGGCGATTACCCCTGCGATCGGTCCGCCATGACGGCCTGGGCCGCTGCCAGCCGGGCAATGGGAACGCGGAACGGGGAGCAGGACACGTAGTTCAGGCCGGCGCGGTGACAGAATGCCACGGAGCGTGGATCGCCGCCGTGCTCTCCGCAGATGCCGATCTTGAGCCCTGGGTTGGTGGCGCGTCCCTTTTCCACGGCCATGAGCACCAGCGCACCCACGCCGCACTGATCCAGCGTCTGGAACGGATCGTCCGACAGGATGCCGGTCTCCACGTACAACGGCAGAAACCGACCGGCGTCGTCCCGAGAGATCCCGAACGTGGTCTGGGTGAGATCGTTGGTTCCGAACGAAAAGAACTCGGCCACCGTCGCGACCTGGTCGGCGGTGATGCACGCCCTGGGGACTTCGATCATCGTCCCGACCACGTAGTCCACCCGCCGGCTCCGGTCCCGAAAGACCTGCTCGGCCGTGGCTCGAACGATGTCCGTTTGGCGGCGCAGCTCTTCGACGTGCGAAACCAGGGGAACCATGACCTCCGGATACACCTCCACGCCCTCGGCGGCAACGGTGCAGGCGGCTTCAAAAATGGCCCGCGCCTGCATCTCGGTGATCTCCGGGTAGCTGATGCCCAGCCGGCAGCCGCGATGTCCCAGCATCGGGTTGCTCTCAGCGAGCGTTTCGACGGTCTTGAGCACGAGCTCGGGATCGAGACCGATCGCGGCGGCGACGCTCGCTATCTCCCCGGCGTCTCGGGGCAGGAATTCGTGAAGCGGCGGATCCAGGAGGCGCACCGTGACCGGATAGCCGTCCATCGCGGTGAAGATCCCAATGAAGTCCTCCCGCTGCATGGGCAGCAGTTTGTCGAGCGCACGGCGTCTTTCATCGACGGACTTGGCCACGATCATCTCTCGCATCGACGAGATGCGGTCGCCCTCGAAGAACATGTGCTCGGTGCGGCACAAGCCGATGCCTTCGGCCCCGAACCGCCGCGCCCGCTCGGCATCGTGGGGCGTGTCGGCATTGGTGCGCACCCGGAGCTTCCGGCGCTCGTCTGCCCAGCGCATGATCTGCTCGAACTCTTCACCGAGCCCGGGCTCGACCAGGGCCGTTTGTCCCAGGATGACCCGTCCCGTCGTCCCGTCCAGCGTGAGCCAGTCCCCCTCGTTCACCGCCATGCCGTCGATCTCAAACCGGCGCGCCGCCTCGTCGACGATGATCTCCTTTGCCCCCGCGACGCAGCACTTGCCCATGCCGCGGGCCACCACCGCCGCGTGACTCGTCATGCCGCCGCGGGCCGTTAGGATCCCCCGCGCCGCGACCATCCCGTGGAAGTCGTCCGGGCTCGTTTCCCGCCGCACCAGGATGACGGGATCACCGGCCAGGGCACGCTCCTCGGCACGGTCGGCGTCGAACACGGCCCTCCCGACGGCCGCCCCCGGCGAAGCGGGTAGCCCCGTAGCGATGACGCGTACCTGGGCCGCAGGGTCGAGCGTCGGGTGCAGCAACTGGTTGAGCTGATCGGGATCGATGCGGGAGAGCGCCTGGTCCGGGTCAATCAGGCCTTCCCGGACCATGTCGACGGCCACCCTGACCGCGGCCTTGGCGGTCCGCTTGCCACGCCGGGTCTGGAGGACATACAGGGTGCCGCGCTCGATTGTGAACTCGACGTCCTGCATGTCCCGGTAGTGGGACTCGAGGACTCGACAGTACTCCTCGAACCGGCGTGACCCGTCGGCCGACCACTCGGCCATCTTGGCGATCGGCTCAGGGTCCCGGATGCCGGCCACGACGTCCTCGCCCTGGGCATTGACCAAGAACTCGCCGAAAAGCGTCTTCTCGCCGGTCGAGGGATTGCGGGTGAACGCGACCCCCGTCCCGGAGTCCTCGCTCACGTTGCCGAAGACCATCACCATGACGTTGACGGCTGTGCCGAGGTCATCGGGTAGCCGGTTCACCCGCCGGTAGTCGATAGCTCGACGGCTGTTCCAACTTCGGAAGACCGCCTCGATCGCTCCCTCCAGCTGCGCCCACGGGTCGTCCGGGAACGGGTGGCCGGTCGTCGATTGGACGATCTCCCGGAATGCGTCGCACAGCGCGCGCAGGTCGGTCGCGGCCAAGTCGATGTCCCGCTCCACCCGCCGCTCGCGCTTCAGGCGATCCAGCTCGTGCTCGAAGGGGTCGCCGTTCGCCGAGCCCTTGATGCCGTATACGACGTTGCCGTACATCTGGATGAAGCGGCGGTAGGAGTCGAACGCGAACCGCTCGTTTCCCGAATCAGCTACCAGAGCCGCCAATGTCGCCGGGTTGAGGCCGAGGTTGAGGATCGTATCCATCATCCCCGGCATTGAGAACTTGGCTCCCGAGCGGACCGACACGAGGAGCGGGCGATCGGTTCCGCCGAACTGACGATCGGTCAGCGACTCGAGCCTGGCGATGGCTTCGCGAATCTCCCGCTGCAGCGAGTCCGGGAAACGGCGCTCGGCGATGTAGTCGACGCAGAGTTTCGCGGAGATCGTGAATCCCGGCGGGACGGGAATCCCGAGATTGGTCATCTCGGCGAGGTTAGCGCCTTTGCCGCCGAGCAGGTCGGCCATTCTGGCGTTCCCGTCGGCCTTGCCTCCCCCGAACATGTACACGTGCTGCATGGCGCGGTCCCCGTTGCTAGCTGATCCGCCTCAATGTCCGCGTCAGACGTGAAGCCACCGTGAAGATTCGGTGCACGTCCCGTCGGCGCGGCAGGGTTCCTCCAGAACGAACAGCAAGGACTGTGCAACCAGCACCCGGGCCGGCCGGATCGTCGCTAGTCGATGAGGGCGGTGACTGGGGGGGTGGCCAAACGCTCTCTCCCGGAACTGGTACGCGCGGTGTCGGTCGGGTAGGCGCCGGAAAAGCAAGCGTGGCAGAAGGTTGCCGGGTCGCCCCCGGCGGCCCTGAGGGTGCCGTCGAGGGACAGATATCCCAGGGTATCCACTCCGAGCTCCCGTTTGATCTCGTCGACGGACATGCGGGAGGCGATGAGCTCGGCGCGAGTCGGGGTGTCGATCCCATAGACGCACGGACCGGTGATGGGCGGGGATGCCAGCCGGAAGTGCACCGCCCTGGCGCCGGCTTGGCGGATCATCTGGATCAGCGCCTTGGAGGTAGTGCCCCGCACGAGCGAGTCATCGACGACGACCACCGCCTTGTCCTCGATCACCTCGCGCACTGTGTTGAACTTGATTCGGACCTTGGTGGCCCGACTCGCCTGCCCGGGGTTGATGAACGTGCGTCCGACGTAGTGGTTTCGGATGAGACCGTGCTCCAGCTTGAGCCCGCTCTGTTCGGCGTACCCCAGTGCCATGGCGTTCGAGGAGTCAGGCACGGAGAACACGCAATCCGCGCCTGGAGCAGGGTGCTCCCTGGCGAGTTGCCGTCCCAACTCCCGCCGCACCCGATCCACCGAGCGGCCGAAAACGATGCTGTCCGGCCGCGAGAAGTAGATGAGCTCGAACACGCAGCGACAGTGGGGCCTCGGCGGTAGGGACGGGAGGTCGACGACGCGGCCGTCCACGATCTTGAGCCACTCTCCCGGGTTGAGCTCGCGCACCGGGGTCGCACCGACGATATCCAGTCCGCAGGTCTCGGAGCTCAGCACCCAGCCGGTGCGCAGCCGTCCCAGCACCAGCGGCCGGAACCCCCGCGCATCCACCACGGCGTAGAGCGTCCGTCCCACGGTGAGCAGCAGAGTGTACGCGCCTTCCACGCGCTCCAATGCGTCGAGGATCTGGTCTTCGGGGCGCCGGGCGTCCGATCGGGCGATCAAGTGGATCAGGGCTTCCGAGTCGGAGGACGACTGAAAGATCGACCCGGTTCGAACTAGGTCGTCACGCAATTCCTGTGCATTGGTGAAGTTGCCGTTGTGCGCCAACGCCAGCGGACCGCCATGGTAGTTCACCACCGCGGGCTGTGCGTTGCTCCGGACCGAGCTGCCGCTGGTGGAGTACCGGGTGTGGCCGATAGCGACGTCGCCCGGGAGTTCCTGCAACGTGGCGGGCGGGAACACGTCCTGCACCAGTCCCATGTCGCGGTGCGACCGAGCCGTGCCACTGGTGTCGACGCTCACGATTCCCGCCGACTCCTGGCCGCGGTGCTGCAGTGCGTAGAGCCCCAGGTAGGTCAGCTCGGCCGCGTTCTCGAGACCCCAGACCCCGAACACTCCGCACATGGACTGCCTCCGGCACGAAAGCCAAGGCGGCCAATCCGAGAATCGGCCGCCGTTACACGTCTACACTTCGAAGCCGCCACCGCGCGGCTCGCATCGGGCCGGGGACCGAGCGTGACGCAGCGATGCTCAGCTCGGCCCCACCCCCTTCATGATCGACCGGAAGATGTTGATGACCCCAGCGTCTTCTCGGCGAAGCAGGTCCTCTGCCTCTCCCGCATCCAGCCACATCCCGGCGCACCCAGTGCAGCGGTCGACGTCGATCCCGTGATAACTCTCGGTGGTGAGATCATTCCCGCACTTGGGGCACTTCATGTGATGGAGCTTCTGGTCCGTCTCCCGTGCCTCCCGCTGCTTCTCTTCGCGGCGCGACTTGACCAGCTCTGCGGACTGCTTGGCGAAGTACTCGTCCTCGTTGCGGCTTGGCTTGTCGACCATGGTCACGGTTCCTACGTTTGCTGTCCTGGGAGGGTCGGCATGGCCTGGCGTCCCGGCGGCGACGACGACGCGCCGTCGAACATGTGGCCCTGACCCCTCACGATCGCGTCGACAACCCGACCACCGTCGAGGAACACGACGTCAAAGGTCCCACAGGTCACCTCGCAACCGTTCCGGAAGTACAGGTAGCCGCGAGCACCAACGACACGCTCGGCCACGGGGGGGCCCCACACGCCAATAACGTCGTCGCGGGTCATGCCCTCGCTCACGGTTCCCGTGTGCACCGGCGTCCACGGTTGATTCATCAGCGCGGCCGTTGTCTGGGCCGGGCGCGTCTGGGTGGGCCGGGGCGGTGGTGTGGCTGTGGGCTGTGCCGGGGGTGGTGCGGCGGGCTGCGTGGGCGCCGCCTGCTCCGGCGTGGCTGCCGGTTGTCCGGGTGGGGTCTCTTCCTGATCACTCCCGCAGCCAACCAGGGCGCTGGCGAGCACGGCGGTGAGTGCCAACGTCGGCCATCTCATGGGGCTTCCTCCCAGGCTCGAGATTGTCCGTCCAACCCATAAGATAGCACCTTTTGGGAAAAGGTACCTATCCCCCTCCGTCACAACGGCTTGGAGCCTCCGCCTACCCCCCTTGGGCGGGTGGTTCCCGTTTCGGGCGTGGGTCCCCGGATTGCCTGTCCCGGATCACAAACGGAAGGTCTGTAGCCTCAGCGTGCAGCTCACCGTTTTCCTCGCCGCGTTCCAGGATGCCCAACACCGCGGCGCGCACCATGCCGTACGTCAGGTACGTGATGCCCAGCGGGAAGAAGAAGACGTCTCGTGCCCAGATCCCGAACGCCACAACCGACAGGTTCGTGGCGAGCCCGAGTACCCCCCGGACCGAGCGTACCCCGATCCGCGGCACCCGCGCGTACTGCACGTTGCTCACCATGGCGAGTGAAACCGCGATGACGAGGAAGATCAGGATCTGGTTCCACGGCATGCTCGCGAGCTCACCCTGGAAAAACGCCGTTTGGGTGAACGGGTAGTACGTGGCGAGTGTCATCCCGGCGGCGGGGGAGGGGAGTCCGGTGAAGCCACGGTGTTGGTCCTCGCTGGGCGCCTGCAGATTGTACCGAGCGAGCCGCATCGCGACACATACCACGAAGCCGTAGAGGAAGACCCACGCAAACTGTCCCTGCGACGAGAAGTGGAGGAAATACAGCAGCATGGCTGGGGCGACGCCGAAGCTCACGAGGTCCGTGAGGGAATCGAGCTCGGCCCCGAAGCGCGATCCGGTCTTGCTCATCCTGGCCGTGAGGCCGTCCATCATGTCCAGCACGCCCGCAATCACGATCCACCAGCTGGCACGATAGAACTCGCCCTGCGACGCGAGCACGATGGACCAGATGCCGAAAAACAAATTGGCGAGCGTAAAGATGCTCGGGACCACGATCACGACCCGGCGCATCCGTCGCCGCTGCCTCTGTGCTGCGCTCATGGCATCCACTCCGCGATGATCGTGACGCCTGCCCGGGTTCGGTCGCCCACCTTCACGCACACGCGGGCGCTGGCCGGGAGAAAGGTATCGACCCGGGATCCGAACCGGATGATGCCCAGCCGCTCGCCCTGCCGAGCCGCATCGCCGACGTTGGCATCGGTGACGATGCGCCGGGCCACAAGGCCGGCGATCTGTCGCACCAGCACCCGACCGTGTGGCGATTCGACCCCAACTGAGGAGCGCTCGTTTCGTTCGCTGGCCTTGTCGAGCGTCGCGTTGAGGAAGGCGCCCGGCTCGTAGGACCGATGCGTGACGGCCCCGTCGGTCGGGTACCGGTTCACATGTACGTCGAACACGTTCATGAAGATCGAAATGCGGGTCACCTCGCCACCGTGGTAGGTCGGCTCGGCGATTGGACCTACGCTCACGACTTTGCCGTCGGCCGGCGCGAGCGCGAGCCGGTCACCGCGCGGGCCTTCGCGATCGGGGTCCCGGAAGAACCACGGCACCCAGGCGCCGATCGGTGCAGCGACGGTGGCCAAGCCCCACCACCACCGTCCCAGGATCAGGCCAGCGCCGATGCAGACCGTGACGACTATCAGGGCGACCACAACGAACGGCCGTCCCTCCGGAGCGAGTCTCACGTGGTGCCGGGGAGAGGCCGACCGGTGATTCGCCGGAACGCATCGACGTAGCGCGCGCTGGTAGCCTCGACCACCTCCCCTGGAAGAGATGGCGGCGGCGGATCACCGTTCCACGTCCCCGCCCGCCGCAGTCCGTCCAGGTAATCGCGCAGAGGCTGCTTGTCGAAGCTAGGCTGAGTTCGGCCCGGCGCATAGCGGTCGGCCGGCCAGAATCGCGACGAGTCGGGTGTCAGAGCCTCGTCGATCAACAGGAGGGTGCCGTCGGCGTCGTGGCCGAACTCGAACTTAGTGTCGGCGATGATGATGCCGCGGTCCAGGCTCTTCGCGGCGGCAGTACGGTAGATGTCCAGGCTCACGCTCCGCAGACGCGAGGCCAGATCTGCACCGAGCGCCCCCTCGACGGTGGCGAACGTCACGTTCTCGTCGTGGCCGCTTTCGGCCTTGGTTGCCGGAGAGAAGATTGGTGGGTCCAGCTCGCCGCTTTCGAGCAGCCCGGGTGGCAGGGGCTCGCCGGCGAGCGTACCTCGCTCTCGATATTCCTTCCACGCCGATCCGGACAGATACCCGCGGATCACGCACTCGAACGGAATGGGCGTTGTCCGCCGCGCCAGCATGGCGCGCCCGACAAGTGCCGGGCGGTGGCAGGCGAGGGCCGGCACCCGCCGAACGATCTCGTCGGCGTCTGCCGATAGGAAGTGACTAGCGCAGACGTCGCGGAGCTGATCGAACCAGAAGGCGCTCACCTGGGTGAGAACGGCGCCCTTGTGTGGAATGGCCTCCCCGAGCACCACATCGAACGCACTCACCCGATCACTCGCGACAAGTAGGAGGGTCTGATCGTCGACAGCGTACACCTCCCTCACCTTTCCCTTTCGGAAGAGGGGCAGGGGAAGTGTGCTTTCCCTCATCGCACCGGTCTTCATACGGTCACACTCGCCTCGTGCGTTGCCTCGAAAGGGCGGAGTGCCTCCAGGGACGAGGACACCGGGCCATCGAGGAATTCGGTGACTTGCTGGGCAGCGCGGCCGATGTAGCGAGTGGGGTCGAGTTCCGCGCGGAGCGCGGCCACATCGACGGCGGCGAATGCGGGATCCTTGGCGAGGCGATCGATGAGATCGTTCGGGGCTCCCTGGGCAACGGCATCGCTTACCGCCCAAGCGTGCCGCCGGATGACTTCGTGCAGGGCTTGCCGATCACCGCCAGCCGCCACGCCCAGCATGAGCCAGCGTTCGGTAGCCATGAACGGCATGACCCTCACTACGTTGCGCCGGACCACCGGCTCGATGACCTCGAGCCCCGACGCGACGTTGCTGCACAGCACGAGGATGGCGTCGGTCGCGAGGAAGCTCTCCGGAATCGCCAGGCGGCGCACGGCACTGTCATCGAGGGTCCGCTCCAGCCACTGTGTCGCCGCTGTATGGTGGGCGGAAGCCTGCTGCGACAGGATATGACGGGCAAGGGACGTGATGCGCTCGGACCGCATGGGGTTGCGCTTGTACGGCATGGCGCTCGAGCCCACCTGGTCGCGCTCGACCGGCTCGAGGATTTCTCCCTCGTGTTGGAGCAGGCGCAGGTCGGTCGAGAATTTCGCGGATGACTGCGCGATGCCACCCAGGGCATCGAGCACCCAGCTGTCGATCTTGCGCGTGTACGTCTGCCCGCTCACCGGGATGGTGCGAGCAAAGTGGAACGCGGCCGCCACCCGACGATCGAGTTCCTGCACCTTCGCGTGGTCACCGTTGAACAACTCGAGGTAGCTGGCCTGCGTTCCCGTCGTGCCCTTGCAACCCCGAAATGGCATTTCCTGCCACAGGCGCTGCAGGGTCATGGCATCGAACAGGAAGTCTTGGAGCCAGAGGGTCGCCCGCTTACCCACCGTCGTGAGCTGCGCAGGCTGAAAGTGCGTGTACGCGACTGTCGGGGTGGCCCAGTGACGCGTGGCGAATTCCGTCTGTGCGCGCACCACGGCGATCAACCGGCTCAGCAGCAGGCCGATCGCTTCGCGCATCAAGATCAGGTCGGCGTTGTCGGTGACGAAGGCGCTCGTCGCTCCCAAGTGGAGGAACGGCCGCGCGGCCGGTGCCTGATCCCCGAAGTGATGGATGTGCGCCATCACGTCGTGCCGCAGTCGGGCTTCGTGGCGTCGCACTTCGGCGGGGTCGGCGTGGTCGACCCGGGCCCGCATCTGTCGCAACGCCTCGTCGGGGATGGCGAGACCCAGGGCGTGCTGGGTCTCGGCCAGGGCCACCCACAGCCGACGCCAGGTCAGGCTTCGGTGGTGCTCGCTCCACACTCGCTGCATTGCGGGCGAGGCATAACGCGTCGCGAGCGGCGTCTCGTACCGATCGGGCTCGCTCACTGTACGTAGAACTCGGTCCAGCCGATGCTTCCGCCGCGCTCCACGTACACGCGGATGGCCGTGCGCCCCGCGAGACGACGGAACACCTCCTGGACATCTGCCGCGCGCTCGATCCGCTGTCGGTTGATCTGCACGATCACGTCCCCGCTCCTGAGCCCGGTGTTCCGCGCCGTGCTGTCACCGATCCGATAGATCAGCGCACCGGACTCGCTTTGGAGTTGACGCTCCTGTCGGACGGGTGCGGATACGGTGATGAGCTCCAGATCACCGAGAACCGCCACACGCTCGGCGATGGTCGTCGGAAGGTCACGCACCCCGATCCGTGCCCGGCGGTCGCGACCGTCGCGGCGAACGACGGCGTCGAGGGTATCGCCGGGACTCACGTCGAGTTTGACCGCCTCCCAATCGAGGAATGTGCGCATGGGCCGCCCGAGTGCGGACACGAGGACGTCGCGCGGGCGAACGCCGGCTGCGTCGGCCGGCCCATCGGAAGCCACCTCCGTCACCTCCAAGCCTCCGACGCGCTTCCAATCCCGTACCCGGTCGGATCCGGCCACGGTCACCCCGAGCCACGAGCGTCTCACGGAGCCGAACCGCTCCAACTCGGCGGCGACCCGTAGGGCCCGCTCGATAGGGATGGCGAAGCCGACACCCACCGACTCCCCCGTGCCGGAGAAGATCGAGCTGTTCACGCCAACCACCTCGCCGGCCACGTTTACCAGCGGACCACCGCTGTTACCGGGGTTGATGGCGGCATCCGTCTGAATCATGCCGACATAGACCGTCTGGTCGTTGCCGGACGGCTTCAGGTTGCGCCCCACTGCGCTGACCACACCCGCCGTCACCGACGGCTCCGTGTTGCCGAGTAGGTATCCGTACGGGTTGCCGATCGCCACCGCCCATTCTCCGATCATGAGATCTGCACTCTGGCCGACTGGAACGGTGGGGAGGCCGCGGCCTTCGACCTTGAGCACGGCGATGTCCGTATATGGATCCTCGCCGAGCAGCGTGGCCTGGTAATCGGTGCCGTCCCGGGTTGTGACGATGATCTCGGTCGCGCCCGCTGTCACGTGCTGATTGGTGACGATGGTCCCGTCTGCGGAGAGGATGAAGCCCGATCCCAGGCCTTGCACCTGACGGTCGTAGCCGCGGGGCATGAAGAACCAGTCGAAAGCCGAGCGGGACGCGCGGCGCTCTTGTCGCGTCACGTTCACGGACACGACTGCCGGCGCGACGCGGTTTGCCGCTGCGACGATTGCGGTGCGGCGGGACGTCGCGAGGCTGTCGGAAAGCGCTGCCCGCTGCGCCCGCGTCACCGCAGCCGTAGAGCCCCGTGGTACGATGCGCGCAGTATCGGTCGCCTGCGCCGCGGCGGAGGGAGCCGCATCCCCGCAACCGACGAGGATCACGAACGCGACCGCAAACCCGAGCCTCACGCGTTGACCTTGGACTTGGCGACCAACTTGCTCCAGTCGTTGAGGAACTGGTCCAGTCCGCGATCCGTAAGCGGATGCAGGAGGAGTTTGCGCAGCACGTCCGGCGGCATCGTCGCCGCGTCGGCTCCGAGCAGGGCCGCGTCGGCGACGTGGCGTGGATGCCGAATGGATGCGGCGAGGATCTTCGTTTCGAGGCTGTAGTTGTCGAACATGATGCGGGTCTCGCGGATGATTTCCATCGCGTCGTGTCCGATGTCGTCGAGCCGGCCGAGGAACGGGGACACGTACGTCGCACCAGCCTTGGCGGCTACCAGGCACTGCACCGAGCTGAACGCGAGGGTCACGTTGACCTTGATCCCGTTGGCCGCGAGACGGCGGGCGGCCACGAGGCCGTCTTCGATCAGCGGAACCTTGACGACGATGTTCTCGGCGAGCTTGGCGAGCTCGCGGCCCTCGTCGTACATCCCGGCGGCATCTACCGCCACCACCTCGGCGCTCACAGGACCGTCGACGAGGGAACAGATCTCTTTGAGGACGTCATTGGGGTCCACGTCACCCGCGTCCCGGGACATCAGCGTGGGGTTGGTGGTGACGCCGTCGATCAACCCCGCCCGGGCGGCCCAGCGGATGTCGGCGAGATCTGCGGTGTCGAGAAAGAATTTCATGGCTCCTGGCCCTCGTCGAGTTGGGGATAGCGAACGTGCATCAGGTACAGACCGTGTGCGGGCGCCGGTGGGCTCGCCTCACGATTGTCGGTGCTCCCGAGAAGCCTGGGCACGTCGTCAACCGGCCGTCGATCGCGTCCGACATCCACCATCGTGCCTACGAGGAACCGCACCATGTGGTGCAGAAAGCGATCGGCTTCGACGGTAAAAATACACCCTTCACCGTTGGCCCGCGCGGTCCACTCGGCCACGGTGACAGTGCAGCGATAGTGGGGCTTGACTTGGCCGCTGGCCGAGAAGCCCCGAAAGTCGTGCTCACCCAGGACGTAGGCTGCGGCAGTGCGAAGCCGCTCGGTGTCGAGCGGTACGCCTAGGGCCCACTCGAATGGACGGCGGAACGGCGAACTCGCTGCGACATCGCATCCAATAACGTAGCGATAGCGGCGAGCAGTGGCTGAGCGACGCGCGTGGAATTCGGGCGGCACCCGCCCGACCTGCGCCACCCACATGTCCTCGGGGAGCAGAGCGCGGAGGGCTCGTACCAGCTCGCCCGGTTCCCAGTCGCGGGGCATGGCGAAGCTCGCCACCTGGCCGAGAGCATGTACGCCGGCATCGGTGCGGCCGGCCGCATGGGCCACCACGCGTGTGGCAGCCAGCCGCTCCAGTGCCGCCTCGAGTTCTGCCTGCACGGTCCGCTCCGCAGGCTGACGCTGCCAGCCTGCGAACCCGTGGCCCACGTAATGGAGGATGACGTAATAGGGGACGCCCGCCATGCGCCGCCAAGTTAGACGAGCACTCGGCTAGCAGCAAGTGGGACAACGACTTGGGGAAGTGTCCTGTCGATCCCCAGGGACAGGGCGGACCGGGTGTCAGTACCTCCGCATCACGCCGACCACGATGCCCTGGATCAGCACGCTGTCTTCGTGGACCCGGATCGGGCGCACGTTCTCGTTGGCGGGTTGGAGACGGATCCAGCCGCCGGGCTCCCGATAGAACCGCTTGACGGTCGCTGAGGTGTTGTCCACCAGGGCCACAACCATCTCTCCGTCCGCTGCGTCCTGACGACTGTGGACCACGATGTAGTCGCCGCTCTCGATGTGCTCGTCGATCATCGAGTCGCCCCGCACCCGGAGTACATAGGACGAGCCGCGGCGTGGAACGAGATCGACGGGGACGGCGATCGACTCCTGGTCCACGATGGCTTCGATCGGTTCCCCGGCAGCCACTTGTCCCAAGAGCGGCAGCTCGACCGCTCCCGTCTGGCCCGGCAGCGGCACCACCTCGATCGAGCGGCTCTCGTTGTGTGCGCGCTGGATGTATCCCTTGCGCTCGAGGTTGGTCAGATGCTCGTGCACGGTGGCCAACGACCGGAACGTGAAGTGGTCGGCGATCTCCTCGAAGGACGGCGCGTAGCCATGCTCGGCGATGTACCCTTGGAGGAAGTCCAGTATCTGCTTTTGGCGGCGGGTGAGGGGCATGCCAGGCCTCCCGAAGGACTGCGTACACCGAATAAAGTCCGAATCGAATCTACCCGAATACACCCCGAACTGCAAGCCGCGGGCGCGACGGGGTTTGCCGGGAATATCGCTGCCGCTGTGCGAGCCGGGGTGCAGCGCGGTATTCCCGTGCCGCGCTTGACGTTGCCACTTGCGCAACGCGACGCCGTTGCCCTAATTGCCGGTGGCCGTCGGCCGAGCACGCCGGTCGTGCGGTGGCAACAGCCGGTACCCGCCTGGGGGCGGGTTACGGGCAGCCCCCGGTTTTGACACCCGCAGAAGGAAAGCGTGACGACCCCAACGCAAGAACACGAGGCCCAGGCCATCGCGACGGTCGAGAATCTCGCCCAGATTCTCGTCAAGGGCATGCGTGCGATCCAGCTCTACCTTCCGAACAACCCGGTGTACCAGCGAGCGGTCCAGAACATCAAGTCGGCCTTCGGACAGGTCTGGGGGGAAACGTTCGACCTGGTGCTGGTCGTTTCGGAAGCCTCGCTCACGTGGGATGGGCACGAGGTGCTGGCCCAGGAGAGCAAGTCGGACAGCTTGGCCTGGATCCTGTTCAAGGACGGCGTGCGGTCGGTCACGTTTCAAAAAGGGGTCGAGGACGAGGAGATCGTCCGGTTTCTCGCCGCGATCCATCAGGCGCGGACGCTCGACGCCGAAGCCTCCGATGACCTGCTGACCCTGCTCTGGGATGAGGACTTCCAGTACATCAAGTACGACTACGTCGAGTTGGGGATGGACGAGGTCACCCCACTCGCCCCGTCGGACGAGGAGCCCGAGGTCACGGAAGACGACGTCCGTCAGCAGGTGCAGGAAGAGGTCCAGGAAGAAACGGCACCGACCGTCATCTCCATCGACGACTTCGACTCGACCATGTACTTCTTGGACGAGAACGAGATCCGCTATCTCAACGACGAGATCGAGCGCGAGTACACGCAAGACCTGCGGTCCAACGTGCTTTCGATGGTGTTCGACCTGTTGGAGCTGCAGACCTACAGCACCGTGCGGGCCGAGCTCCTGTCGATCCTCGACAATCTCATTCCGTACCTGCTGGCGGTTGGCGACTTCCACGCCGTGGCGTACATCCTCCGCGAGATCCGGGTGGTGATGGAGCGCGCGCGCGAGCTCCTGCCCGAGCATGTGGAAACGCTGACCGCTCTCCCCGCCCGGCTCTCGGACCCCGACGCCTTGGGGCAGCTCCTGCAGTCACTCGACGAGGCGGCGGTGCATCCCACAGAAGAGGAGCTCGGGGAGCTGTTCCGGGAGCTGCATCCCGAGGCGCTTTCGACGCTGCTGGCATGGTTCCCGCGCCTCACGAACGAGCGGGTTCGTTCACTGCTGTATGCCGCGGCGAAGCGTCTGGCGCAGGCCTACCCCGAGGAATTGGTGAAGGCGCTCGAGGCCAACGACGAGCAGGTGCTGGTTCAGACGACGAAGCTCGCCGGACAGCTTCAGCTCCCGCCCGTGGTTCCCGGGCTCGGGAAACTCCTCGATTTCGACCGTGTGGCCGTTCGCCGGGAAGCCGTCGACGCGCTCGCCAAGACCGGCACGCCGGGTGCGATGCAGCAGCTCGAGAAGGCAATCGAGGATGCGGACCGGGATGTGCGGATTGCCGCGGTGCGGGTCCTCGGGCGCAAGCAGCATCCCGGCGCGTTGGCGCCCGTTCAGAGCGCCGTTGAAGGCAAGGGGCTCCGGGATGCCGATCTGACCGAGAAGACCGCGTTCTTCGAGGCGTACGGGCTGCTCGCTGGATCCAAGGGAATGGCAAAGCTCGAGTCGTTGCTGCAGCCCCGCGGTCTGCTGCGCCGCAAAGAGGACCCGCAGATCCGAGCGTGCGCTGCCATGGCCCTGGGCAAGATCGGGACGCCGGAGGCCCGTGCGGCACTGTCGCGCGCTGTCGGCGACAAGGATCCGCTGGTTCGCAACGCCGTGAACCGGGCGCTCGAGGGCGAGGCGCAACCGTGACCGAGCCGAACGCTCGTCGAGGCCGATCCATGGCGGACACGCTCCAGAGCACGGAGCGGGTGCTCCGGCAGGCGGGGCGCGACTTCCTGGTTCACTTCTATGCCACCCTCCGGAGTCTCAAGCTCTATCCCATAGAGAACGAGCAGGTCCAGCGGGCGCTGGACGAGGTCACGCAGTCGGCCAATGCGTTGCTGAGCGTCGAGGAGGAGCTCGAGGTGCGAGTCGCCAGCGAGTTCATCTTCGTGAACGCGACGCGACTCCGCCTCGGACTCGACAACTTCGCCTCGTTCAGTCATGTGTTGACCACGTTGCGCCAGTCGGGCGTGGGCGTATTCACCGTGGACACCGAGGTTCAGCGCCGCGACTGGCAGGTCTTCATCTCACTGTTGCTCACGTTTGCGAGCCGTGAAGCCGCGCCCAACAAGCTGTTCGAGCTCCAACAAAAGCTGCTCGAGGCCGGGGTGCAGAGCATCGCGCTCGCGCCCCCGGCCGACGCCGACGACGATCTGGAGGACGAGGAGAAAGCGAAGGAGGTCGCGAAGCGCACCTACGAGCGCACGGTGGCGGTCACGAAGGAAGTTGTCAGTAGTGTGCGCATGGGACGAAGTGCCAGCGTCAAGAAGGTCAAGCGGGCGGTGCAGGGAATCGTCGATCAGGTGCTGAAGAACGAGGTCTCGATCATGGGCCTCACGACGATTCGCGACTACGACGAGTACACGTTCGTGCACTCGGTCAACGTGACGATCTTCTCCGTTTCGATCGGCAAACGCCTGGACCTGACAAAACTGCAGCTCTACGATTTGGGACTCGCCGCGCTCTTTCACGACGTCGGCAAGAGCCGAGTGCCCCTGGAAGTGCTCAACAAGTCGGGCCCGCTGGACGATGACGAGTGGCGGATCATGCAGGCGCACCCCTGGCTGGGCGTCCTGACGCTGTTCGGGCTTCGGGGGTACGGCGAGATCCCGTACCGGTCGATGATCACGGCCTACGAGCACCACATGAAGACGGACCTGACGGGCTATCCGAAGACGATTCGGCCCCGCGAGCTGTCGGTCTACTCCAAGATCATCGCCGTGGCCGACGCGTTCGATGCGGCCACCAGTCGGCGTGCCTACCAGACGGTCCCGCTGCAACCCGCGGAGGTCCTCAAGGAGATGTGGGAGAACCCGCGGCGGGGGCAGGATCCCGTTCTCGTCAAAGCGTTCATCAATCTCACGGGCATTTACCCGGTCGGCACCTGCGTCCTCCTCGACACCTACGAAATCGCCGTCGTCCACGCCGCGAGTCCCGATCCGGCCCAGTTGCACCGACCCATGGTGAGAATCGTGATCTCGCCCGAGGGGGCCAAGATGGGTGAGGGCGTGCTCGCCAACCTCGGCGAGGCGAACGGGGTGGGAACCTTCAAACGATCCATCATCAAGGTGGTCGATCCCGATCGGTACGGCATCCGGCCGTCCGACTACTTCGTCTGATCTCCGGAAGGCTCCCCTCGGTGTCGACTCGCGACTGCATCTCGCTCAAGGGCATGCGATTCCACACGCGCGTGGGTCTGTTGCCGCATGAGGAATCCGTCCCGCAACCGCTCGAACTTGATCTCACCGTTTGGCTGTCCCTCAAGAACGTGGGGGAGACCGACTCGCCGAGTGATCTCTTGGATTATCGCCAACTGTACGAGATCGTCGCGGACACCGTGGGGCACAGCCACCATCGACTCTTGGAGGCGCTCTGCGCGAAGGTCGCCGAACGCGCTCTCGCGTTCTCGATGATCCGGCGCGTTCGCGTGGCGGCGCGCAAGCCTCATGTGCCCATCGAAGGTCCGCTGGACTACGTCGAGGTCGTGATTGAACGGGACCGAGCGGACCCGGGTGCCTGAGTGGGCCTTCGTGGCGCTGGGCTCGAATCTGGGGGACCGGCGCGCGGCACTGGCCCTCGCTCGTGCCCACCTCGCCGAGCTGCCGGACACCGAGTTGGTCGCCGAGTCGGGCGTGGAGGAGACTGAGCCGCTCGGTCCGGTGGAGCAGGGTCCGTTTCTGAATCAGATGGTGCTGCTCAGGACGAGCCTCGCCCCGCACCGACTCCTGCACCATTGCCGGCAGATCGAACGGGATGCAGGCAGGGTGCGACGGGAGCGTTGGGGCCCCCGAACGCTGGATCTCGACATCGTCCGATTCGGCGAACGCACTGTCGACACCCCGGAACTCCGGCTTCCGCATCCCGAGTTGCCCAACCGACCGTTTTGGCAAAGCGAGCTGGACGAGCTGGCTCCCCATGTGGTCTGAGTCGGGGCGAGGGATGACCTAGTGCCCACTCGAGACATCCTTGCACTGCCGGCCTGGGCGCGCATCGGTGATGCGCGGCGCGCGCACGTCCAGCGGGTCGCCGCGCTCTTGAGCGAGTGGGGCGGCGCAATGGCGGTGGACCGATCGGAACAGGAGCGCTGGCGTCGGGCGGCGGCATTGCACGACGCCGTGAAGGACGCACCGCGAGCCTTCCTCCGCGAGATCGCGCCAGACGCGTGGGGGCTGGACAAGCTCAGACACGGGCCAGCGGCGGCGGAACTGGCACGGCGAGACGGCGAGCGGGATGAAGGAGTGCTCGATGCCGTACGCTACCACTCGGTGGGATATGCGCGGTGGGATCGCGTGGGGCGGATGCTGTACATGGCGGATTACCTCGAGCCGGGACGTCGACACCGGCCGGCCGAGATCGGGGGCCTTGCCGACAGCGTGGCGGCGGACCCGGATGGTGCCCTGTGCGCCGTGGCACGCCTGCGCGTGGGGCATAACGTGAGCCTGGGGCATCCGCTCCTACCCGAAACCGTGGCGTTTTGGAACGCGCTCGCATGCGACGAGTAGGCATCGTGCTGATCGTCCTGCTGGCTGGGCTCGGCGGGGCATGGTGGGTGTGGCACGCCGGACGTGCCGACGGGCCCTACCTGATCCCGGGCGAGGGCCAGCGCGTGGTGGTCGAAGTGCAGAACGCCACCGGCATTGGAGGGCTGGCGCGTGCCGTGACGGGACGCCTCCGAGAGCGCGGCATCGACGTCGTGTCTTTCGGGACGGCGGACATCGACACGCTCACGACGACGATCCTCTACCTGCGGCGCGGGGACCCGGGTCTGGCCCACCGGGTCCGGGATGCTCTCGGGCTGGGGGAAGTGATCGTCGAAGAAGACGAGAAGCTACTCCTCGACGTGAGCGTCTACCTCGGGCGAGACGCCGCGGACCTCGTCGGTCTCGAGCCGTAACTGTCCGCAGGCGGCGCTGATGTCCAGCCCACGGCTTCGTCTGATCGTCGCTGAGATCCCGTGTGCTTCGAGGCCCGCTGCAAACGCCGCAATGCGCGCGGGCGGCGTGGGCCGATAACCGGGTGCCCCGCCCGGATGCAGGGGGAGCAGGTTCACCAGTGCGCCAGACGATCGAGCGACCTGGGTCAATTCCCGAAGGTCGCTGTCGCGATCGTTGATCCCCTCGATCATCACGTACTCGAGCGTCACCCGTTTGGGAAACTGCCGCAGTACGGCCATCACGTCGGCCAACGGGTACTTGCCCTCCACCGGCATGAGGGAGCGCCGGGTGGCCGGGTCGGCGGCGTGGAGGGAGAGTGCCACGCGGAACTGCTCGCGGCGGGCAGCGAGTTGCTCGAGGGCCGGCACGAGTCCCACCGTACTCACCGTGATGTGGCGGGCGCCGATGCCAAACCCCTCCGGGGCGTTGAGGATGGTCAGGGCGCGATCGACGGCGTCCCAGTTGTGCAGCGGCTCTCCCATGCCCATGAACACGACGTTGGTCGGCATGTTCAGCTCGGGGTCGAGCGCCAGCTCCCGCACCTGCGCCGTGATCTCCCAGGGGGCCAAATGCCGCACGAATCCCATGCGTCCGGTCGCACAGAAGACGCACCCGAAAGCGCATCCCGCCTGCGACGAGATGCACAGTGTGCGGCGCCGACCCTCGAGGATCAGCACCGACTCCACGGCATCTCCGGCGGGGAACTCCCATAGGAACTTGATGGTCCCGTCGTGCGAGGTTTGACGCGCTCGCTGAACCGGCCGGGGCAGCGGCCACGCCGCATCGAGCTCGCGGCGGAGCCCGACGGGCAGATCGGTTGCCTCGCTCCACGCGGCGACGGGGCGTTGCCACAGGCGCGGGACGATCTGGCGTACCCGGTACGCCGGTTCCCCTCGATCGCGAAGCCAGTCACCCAGCGCGGCGGCAGCCGCGGTTGGGGTGAGGTTCAGGAGCAAGTCACTCACGGCTCGACGTCGAGTCCGATGCGGTACGTTCCTCCGAGATCGTTGAGACTGAACCCATGGGCGAGCGACACCAGGTAGGGGCCGAACCGCAGCCCGACGCCGACAGCTGGTCTCCACTGCCGGCTCCCATACCCGGACTCACCGGTCAGGGACGCATCGACCACCACCCGGTTGCCCACAACGGCCCCGAATCCGACCGTGTGCTCGGTATCGCCCGACGCGCGGAACGCGATGCCGTAGCGGGCCATCAGGGCCGTGGGGATGCCAGAGAGCTCGAGCCGCTCGGCGGCCAGATACTCGGCCGCGGCGAAGTAGTCCGTGGAGGGCTCGCTCGAGAAGTCGATCGGGAGCAGGTGTGTGGCGGCAGCAATCCGTAAGCGGGACCACGGCGCGAGTCTGATTCCCAGGTCGAACGTGACCCCCCCGTCGTCGAGCACGTCGAACCGAGCGTCGTGGAGCAGCAGTGTGGCACCGATCTCCACCCGAGGTGTGCCGACGCTGACGCCCACGCCGGCGAACTGCTCGTAGACTGGGATCGATCCATCCTCGCCGTCGGGTGAGGTTGTCGTCCGAACGAGGTCCCGAACCTGCATCCGGCCGAGCACGGCGCCGGCGCGGACATGGGAGCCCACGGGAGCGCTTCCGGCGACGAGAAGACCGGAGACGCCGAGGATATTCGAGGTCTGTACGACGTGCCCCCCGATCCGGAGCCCTTGGGTCGAGCCCGTTCTCCCGCTCGCACCCGGATTCCAGAAACTCCCAGTCGCCCCGGTCTGGAGGGGTGCCGGACGCGCCAGTGCGCCGGCGGCCACCCGCCAGAGACCGGCTGATGGTGGTGCCTGGGCGGTGACGGGTTGCGGTGCCAGGAGGGTCACTGGCACGAGCAGGGTCAGGATGCGGTGCACGATCGAAGCTTTGCCGGGCCCGAAGGGAGTGTCAAGGCGCGGCTTGCTGCCCCCCTTCACGACCATTATGTTCAACCAGCGACGAGACTTGGGTGATCCGCGAGCCATTGAGCATTCGACACAACGGCCCCATCAGGAGCGCACGCTCCTCTTGAAGAACGGGATCATCCCGACCACTGGGCGCGATTCGCCGGGTGCTTCTCCGCTTCCCCTTCCAAGCTTCCTTTCGGGCCGGTACCCCTTGGACACGGGCGGGTGGTGGGTGCGCTCGGGTCCGCGTCATGGAGCTCGGAGCCTGACGGGAGGCGAATGAGCGCTACAACCCTACGCACGCACCGCTGCGGGGCGCTTCGTGCCGAGCATGCGGGGAACCGGGTTCGGTTGGGTGGCTGGGTTCATCGACGACGCGATCTGGGGGGGCTGATCTTTCTCGATCTCCGAGATCGTGACGGTCTCGTGCAGGTATCGTTCGGGCCGGACTGGTCGCCGCCGGAGTCGCTGCGCGCGGCGACGGAGGTCACCACCGAGTCGGTGGTGATGGTCGAGGGCGACGTTCGGCTTCGCCCTGACACGGCTCGCAATCCCGACATGGTGACGGGAGAGATCGAGGTGTTGGGACTGCACATCGAGGTGGTGGGCCCCGCCGATCTGGAGGCCCTGCCGATCCCGGTGTGGCGGACCAAGGGGGAGGATCTCCCGGCGGAGGAGCTCCGGCTCCTGCATCGGCACCTGGACCTGCGGCGCGTGGAGCTCCAGCGGAACATCGCGTTGCGGCATCGACTGCTGCAGCGGGCGCGATCCGCGCTCTCGTCGTTGGGGTTCTACGAAGTCGAGACGCCGATCCTCACGAAGCCGACGCCCGAGGGCGCGAGAGACTATCTCGTACCGTCCCGAGTGCATCGCGGGCAGTTCTACGCTCTGCCGCAATCGCCCCAGCTTTACAAACAGCTGCTCATGGTGTCGGGGTTCGACCGCTATTTCCAGTTGGCACGCTGCTTCCGCGACGAGGATCTGCGAGCGGATCGACAGCCGGAGTTCACGCAGATCGACATCGAGGCGTCCTTCGTAACCGCCGAAGATGTGTACGACGTGTTGGAGCAGCTCTTCGCTGCGCTGTGGGATGAGGCCGGCCACACGCTCGCGGGCCCGTTCCCCCGACTCGCCCACGCCGAGGCGCTCGATCGCTATGGGACCGACAAGCCCGACCGGCGGTTCGAGCTGGAGCTGGACGACCTGTCGGAGGACTTTGCGGGACGAGGGTTTGCCGCGTTCGACGAAGCGCGGGCCCGCGGCGGCCGAGTGCGAGGCATCCGCGTCCCTGGCGGGGCGGCCCTCAGCCGCAAGCAGGTCGACGGATTGGTCGCAGCGGCGAAACAGGCCGGCGCCGGCGGTTTGGCAACCCTGAAGCATCAGGGTGGAAGCCTCACGGGGCCTCTCGCCAAGCTGGACGGCATGACTGCCGAGTCGGCACGCCTGAACGATGGGGACCTCCTGCTCGCCACGGCCGGACCGGACGATGTGACCGGGCCGGCGCTCGACCTGGTTCGTCGACAGGTCGCCCGGGCGCTCGGCCTGGTCCGCGTAGGCGACCACGCGTTTCTGTGGATTCACCAGTTCCCCTTGTTCGAGCGCGATCCGGATACCGGTGCGTGGACCGTGGCCCACCACCCATTCACGTCGCCCGATCCAGCCGATCTCGAGCGCATGCTGGCCGGGGAACGCGAAGGCGTACGCGCGCTGCACTACGACTTGGTGTACAACGGCAACGAATTGGGCAGCGGTTCGATCCGAATCACGAATCCGCAAGTCCAGCTTGCGGTCTTCGATCTCCTGGGCATGAGCGAGGCGGAAGCCCGGCGGCGATTCGGGTTCCTGCTCCGTGCCCTGCGCTCGGGGGCCCCTCCGCACGGGGGCTTCGCCGTCGGGTTCGATCGCGTGGTCATGCTCCTGGCCGGAGCCGAGAGCTTGCGCGACGTCATCGCATTTCCCAAGACCACGGCGGCACGCGCGCTGTTCGAGGAGGCGCCGACCGCCGTCGATGCCACCGAGCTTCGAGACCTCGGCATCAAGGTCGATCGTCCATGAGCGAAAAGATCACTCATCGGATCTCCATCGAGGGGGCGGACCCTCTTGCCCTAGCTGGGGTGAACGACGGCAATCTCGTCGCGCTCGAGGAGGGGAGTGGGGCCCGGGTCACGCTGCGCGGGGAACAGCTCACCCTGTCGGGCGAGCTCGAGGCGGTGGAGCGCGCCTCCCAGATCGCGACGGCCATGGTGGAGCTGGCGCGCCTCGGCGAGCTGCTGAGCCAAGAGGATGTGCGGCGACTGATTGCGGACGGTGTCGATACCTCGCAGGCGCTCAACAACGGGGATTTCAGGATCGCCCTGCCGGGTATGCGTAAGGCCGTGCAGCCCAAGTCGCCGGGCCAACGCGACTATGTGGCGGCATTGCGCGAGAACGAGATCGTGATCGGGATCGGCCCGGCCGGGACCGGGAAGACGTATCTCGCGGTGGCGATGGGTGTGGAGTCGCTGACCCGAAAGCGAGTGCGGCGACTGGTGTTGGCGCGCCCGGCGGTCGAGGCCGGTGAACGATTGGGGTTCCTCCCGGGCGACCTCCAGGCGAAGGTCGATCCGTACCTTCGACCGCTGTACGACGCCCTCGAAGACATGATGCCGTTCGATCGGATCCAGCGGGCGCTGGAGACCCGCATGATCGAGATCGCCCCGCTCGGCTACATGCGCGGCCGTACCTTGCAGGATGCGTTCGTGATTCTCGACGAGGCCCAGAACGTGACGGGGATGCAGATGAAGATGTTCCTCACGCGGTTGGGGCTGAACTCGCGCGCAGTTATCGTAGGGGACAAGACGCAGATCGACCTGCCGCAACGCGACGAGTCGGGTCTGATTCAGGTCGAACGGATCCTTCCCGGGATCGATGGCGTCGCGTTCTGTTATCTGGATGACCGCGATGTGGTGCGGCATCGTTTGGTCCGGGAGATCATCCGGGCCTATGCGGAGGACCAGAGCGAATGAGCCAGCGCCGGCGACCGTCGCTGAACCTGGAGCTGATGCCGAGTCAGCTCCCCAAACGAGTGGCGTTTCACGGCCTGCGCTGGGGGCTGCTGGCGGCGTTGGCGCTGTTGACCTACGCGGCCTACCCCTTTGCGAGCGGGTTCGAGAGCCCGGTGCTGCAGGCCGGCGACGTGGCGAAGAACGAAGTGATCGCTCCGTTCGCCTTCCCGGTGCTCAAGTCGCCGCCGGAGATGGAGGCCGAGCAGCGCGCCTACGAGGCGTCGGTGCTCCCCATCTACGACTTCCGGCCCCGCCGGGCGGATTCCGTGGTCGCGAAGGTCGATTCCCTGTTTGCCAGGCTCGGCCGCTCGGAGGCGCCCGCGCAGATGATCGAGGCGGGCCAGGCGTTCAACGTCCGTCTCACGCCGGAGGACGCTGAGTACCTGGGGACGGGCCGGCGCCTTGCCGCGTTCCGGGATGCGACGAAGCAGCTGTTCAGACGCGAGTTGCGCCAGGGTGTGGCTGCGTCGGCCGAGGTGGAGAACGAGACGGCCCAGTTCCTCATGGTGCGGCGAAACGGCTCTGAAAGCACGGTCCGGCGCGACACGATCCGCGTCCTGGAGCAACTCGGGAACCGCCGCAGCGCGTATCACCCCGATCCGAATTCGTCGATCGGGGATCTCCTGTTTCTCAAGCTCGTGACGCAACTCGCCGAACCGACCCTGGTCAAGAACGTGGCCGCGTCGGAACGGGAGCGGGAGCTGGCTCGGGCCGCCGTCCACTCGGTAAAGGACAGCGTGCGGGCGAACGAGCGTATCGTGGACGCGAACGAGGTGGTGACGCCGGCCGTCGAGCAGCGTCTGTTCGCGCTGCGGAACGAAATGCTGAGACGGGGTGGCAGCAGCGATGGCCGATTCGGCGGCACCGTGGGGCAGATCCTGACCAATGCGCTGCTGCTCGCGATGTTCTGGCTCCTCCTGATGTTCTACCGTCCCGCGATCTATGAGAGCGGGAGGCAGATGGTGGTGCTGAGCCTCTTCTTCGGCATCGTGATCGTGGGAGCAGCGATCCTGCAACGTCTCATCGCTGGCGCGCCGGAGCTGATCCCGGTTCCGTTCGCAGCGATGCTGCTTACGGCGCTGTTTCGGGGGCGGGTTGCCATGGTGGGTGCCATGGTGCTCGCCGTGCTGATCGCGTCACAGGCGGTCTACAGCACCGACGCGCAGTTCGTCGCGCTGGTCGGCGGCGTGGTGGCCGCGGTGAGCGTTCGTAACGTGCGGCGGCGTGACCAGTTCCTCTTCGCTGGGGCGCTGGTCGCCGTGGGGTATCTGCTGGCGGGCCTGGCCGTCGGTCTTCGAATGGACTGGTCGCTGACCGAGATCGGCATCACCGGACTCCGCGGGGGCCTGAATGCGGTGGCGTCGGCGGCGCTGGTCTCGACGCTCCTGCCCGCGTTCGAATCGATTAGCGGGTTGACCACCGATCTCACCCTCCTGGAGTTGTCGGATCCCGATCGCCCGCTGCTGAGACGACTGGCCACGGAGGCGCCGGGCACGTACGCCCACAGTGTGTCTATGGCAAACCTCTGCGAGGCCGCGTGCAACGCGGTTGGGGCCCACGGCCTGCTGGCCAGAGTGGGGTGCTACTATCACGACGTCGGGAAAGTGAAGAAGCCACAGTTCTTCGTGGAGAATCAATCACCGGGTGCGAACCCGCACGACAAGCTCAAACCCGAAGTCTCGGCTGGGATCGTGCGGAACCATGTGCGGGACGGGTTGCAGTTGGCCGAGGAGCACAAGCTCCCCGCGGTGGTGAAGAGCTTCATCTCAGAGCACCACGGGACGATGGAGATCTCCTATTTCCTCGACCGGGCCCGCACCCGCAACGGCGGTGAGAAGATCCACGTCGAGGAGTTCCGGTATCCCGGCCCGAAGCCGCGCTCCGTCGAGACCGCTCTGGCCATGCTGGCTGACGGCGTAGAGGCCGCGGTGCGCGTCCTCGACGATCCGACACCCGAGAAGCTGAACGACGTCATCGAACACATCATCGAGCACCGCATTTCCGTTGGTCAGCTGGAGGAGGCGCCGTTGACCATGGCGCAGCTTGCCCGTGCGCGGAACGAGTTCATTCGGGTGCTCGGCGGCGCGTTCCACAATCGAATCGACTATCCGGCCTCGAGCGGGGGGATCTACGCGGACTGGGAAGCCCGATCGGAAGCGTGACATTCGGGTGGCGAACGCCGAGCTCGCTGCGGAGGCCGATCCGGCGACGGTCGAGTCTTGGGCGCGTCGCGTCCTCGACGGCGAGAGACAGGATGTGGTGTCGCTCAGTGTCACCTTCTTGCCCGAGACGGAGATGCATCACCTGAACGCCAGCGCACTCGGCCGGGACCACGCAACCGATGTGATCGCGTTCCGCCTCACGCACGTGGATCGGTTGGCCGGCGACATCTACATCTGCCCGGCCGTGGCGCGGCGGGCCGCCGCCGCCGAACGGGTGCCGGCCCGTGAGGAGCTCCTCCGGCTCGTCGTACACGGTGTGCTGCATGTCCTGGGACACGACCACCCCGAGGGAGAGGATCGCACGAGATCGCCCATGTGGATACGGCAGGAAGACTACGTCGCAAGGCTCGCCGCCGGCGGTGATCGTGATAGCTGACACCGTTGGGATCGTGAGTGCTGCCGTGGCTGTCGGTGCTGCACTCTGGGCAGCGCTCTTGGCGGTCGCCCAGGAAGCACACGCGATGTCTCGATCGCTGGGCCAAGCGCCGACAACCTCACGCGATCCTGTCCCCTTGGAGCGTGCGCTGCAGACGAGCCGGCTCGGGCTCGTCCTCATCGCGGCGACCGCCGCGTCGCTGGCGGTGGCGTGGTGGACGCGTCCGCTGCCGGAGGCGCTATTCACGGTGGTGGTCACGGTCGCGTTTCTCTTCGTGGTATCCGACGGACTGCCTCGTGCGGCCGGGGTGTTGCTGCCGCGCCTCTCGGCCGTGGCGGCCCCGTTGGCCAGAAAGAGCCTGCTACCGTTCCGCCCCCTGCTCGGCCTCGTTGCGGCTGTCGAGCGCGGCGGCGCGTTTCTGCTTCCCCGGTCGGAGCCGGCCCAACCGGTCGTGGGCGATGAGGAGCGGGACATGCTGGCCGGGGTGATCTCACTTCGCGACACCACGGTAGCGGAAGTGATGACGCCGCGCCTGGACATCCTGGCGGTCGCCACCGATGCCGAGTGGCACGAAGTGGTCGAGCAGCTTCGCCGGAGCGAGCATCACCGCATTCCCGTGTGCGGCGCCGACCTCGACGACATTCACGGCATCCTGTATGCCAAGGACCTCACGGCGGCCATCGCCGGCATTGCCGAGCGTCCCGCGCAATGGCAAAGCCTCGTGCGGCCTGCGCAGTTCGTTCCCGAATCGAAGTCGCTCACGGCGCAGCTGCGCGACTTCCAACGGAGCTCGGCGCACCTCGCCATTGTGGTGGACGAGTTCGGCGGGACCTCGGGTCTCGTGACGCTCGAGGACGTGTTGGAGGAAGTCGTCGGTGAGATCTACGGTGAATACGACCGCGAAGAGATACCGCCGGTCGTCCGGGAGGGCGACGACCGTTTCTGGGTAGAGGGAACCGTCACGTTGGACACATTGAGCGAGTTGTTGCACACCGAGCTCGAGCAGGAGGAGGTGAGCACGGTGGGTGGGCTCGTGTACTCGGAGCTTGGGCGCGTCCCGCGGCCCGGTGAGGAGCTGCGGATCGGGGACTTCCGGGTTGTGGTCGAGCGAGTCGAGCGTCGCCGCATCCAGCGCGTGTACTTCGAGCGCCAGGGCGAGGGGGCGGAGACGGCCGCCGAGGAGCCGGCATGATGGGGTGGTTGCTTGTCGGTGCGGGCCTGCTCGTGGCGGGCTTGGGCGTTCTTTCGGCGGTCGCGTCGTCGTCGGTGCATCGCGTGGAGCTCTACCGGTGGTCGACGCGCGGGGTGCCCAATGCGAGCGCCGCCGAGCGATTGCTCGCTGCACCGGACAGGATCGTCAGGGCCTCGAAAGGTCTGGCGACACTCGGCATGCTGGTGGTTGGTCTGGGGACCGCCACGCTCATCGACGGTCTGCCGATCCCGCTCGCGTCGGCTGTGCTGTTCCTCGTCGCTGTGCCGTTGGCGTTGACGGTGGTGTATGCGTTCCCCCGTACCTTGGGTCGATACTGGCCCGAGCGAATCGTGGGTCGGGTTGTGCCGGTGCTGGCCCGTCTGGTGCCGCTGCTCTCACCGCTCGGCGGGACTCCCGCACCTGCGGCGGCAGATGCCGACGTCGAACCAGCAGGCGTGGGGGGTGAAGCAGGCCGTGGCGAGTTGACAGCGCTTTCCGGTGTCCTTGCCTTCACCGAGCGCCCCGTTCGAGAGGTGATGACCCCACGAACCGAAATCGTGGCGGTGCGAGAAGGGGCCTCACTCGAAGACATCGGGCGGTTGTTCGTGGAGTCGGGGTACTCCCGTCTCCCCGTGTACCGCGAGTCGCTGGATCACCTCATCGGCATGATCTACGCCTTCGACCTGCTCAAGATCACGCCGGGTGCGGAGCTCCCCCTCCGGCCCATTGCCACGGCGCCCGCGTCGAAGCGGGCGTCTCACCTCCTGTTCGAGATGCAACGGGATCGGCGGCAGATCGCGGTCGTGTTGGATGAGTACGGCGGCACGGCCGGGATCGTGACGTTCGAAGACCTGCTCGAGGAGTTGATCGGAGAGATCTTCGACGAGCACGACGGCGTTGCCGGTGCGGCCGCGGCACCCGTGCAGCTCATGGAAGTGAGCGGCGGCGCGCCGGTGGAGGAAATCGTCGCCGCGTTCGATGTCACGTTGCCCGACACCGCCGAGACCGTGAGCGGGCTCCTCACGCGGCTCGCCGGACGAATCCCGAACAGCGGTGAGCGTTACCTCGTCGCGGGGTTGGAGTTCGATGTGCTGGACGCCACCCCGAACCGGCTGGAGCGGGTCCTGATCCGCCGCGGGCCGGTTCCCATGTTTTCCTTGGGGGGACCGACCGGGTGAAGATCAGCGGACGGAGGCTGCGACGCTACTTCTTCACCGGGCTGGTGGTGATCGCCCCGGTGGGCGCGACGGTGGTCGTGCTCACGTGGATGTTCCGCACCATCGACAACATCCTGGGCAAGCCGATTCGCGTCTACCTGGGATTTCGCATCCCCGGGCTCGGGTTCATCCTGCTGTTGCTGGTGGTCACCATCGTGGGGTGGGCGGTCCACCGGGCGGCCGGCCGGCAGCTGCTGCACTGGTGGAACACCGCGATGGCGCGATTCCCGTTGACCGGCCGGATCTATAACGCGATGAGCCAGATCGTGCAATCGGTGATCGGTGAGCGCACGCGGTTGTTCCGCCGCACCGTCCTGATCCCGTACCCGACTGACGGCATCTGGGCGGTCGCCTTCGTGACAAACGACCAGGCTCCGACCATGTCCCGCCTGGTCGGCGAGCCGTGCGTGAACGTGTTCGTCCCGACGACTCCCAACCCGACATCGGGATTCATGTTGGTGGTACCGGTCACGCGGGTGAAGGAGGTCGACATTACGGTCGAGGATGCCATGAAGCTCATCATCTCGGCGGGCGCGGTCAGCCCCGCCGCTGAGCGCCCCCACGTAGTGCGGCGCGGGCTCGATCTCGAGTCGCTGCTCAAGGACTCGCAGGGATGACGGAACAGGACGGCTCCCTGACCGACCTCAAGGCGCTCGCCGAGTCGGGCGACGTCGCGGCGTTCGTCGAACGGGCGCGCGAGCTCCACGCGTCTGACGTCTCGGACGTGCTGGCCGGCCTCGACCAGGAGACTCGGCTGCAGCTCGTCCAAGCCCTCCCTCCGGAGATCGCGTCAGAAGCCCTCGCCGAGATGGAAGAGGAAGAGCATCCCGAAGCGGTGCTCGCGGCGCTCGTGCCGGAGCACGCGGCGGACATCTTCGACGAGTTGGACGACGACGACGCAGCGGACTTGATCGCGGATCTGACCGCGGAGACGGCCGAGCGGATTCTCTCGGAGGTCGAAGACCGCGACGAGATCGAGCGGCTGTTGACGTACGACGAGGAGTCGGCCGGCGGGCTGATGACCGCGTCGGTGGTCGCGGTCGCCCAAGACGTGACGGCGGCCCAGGCCCTCGATGAGATCCGGCGGCAGGGGGAAGAGGTGGAAGACTTCTATCAAGTCTACTGCGTCGACGCCAGGCACCACCTCGTGGGCATCCTGCCGCTCCAGCGGCTGGTCGTGGCGAGGCCCGAGAGGCCGGTGCGCGAAATCATGGACCCGCCGCCGGTGGTAGCCCTGCCGGAAATGGACCAGGAAGAGGTGGCGCGTCTCATGGCGCGGTACAACGTTCCCGCGATCGCGGTGGTGAGCGCGGCTGGGAAGCTGCTGGGGCGGATCACGTTCGACGACGTGATCGATGTGGTCGAGGCCGAGAGCACCGAGGATCTGCTCAAGTTCGGGGGCCTGGGAGGGGAAGGTGAGGCGGAGCTGGGCGCCGAGTGGTACGTCGCCGCGCGACGGCGACTGCCATGGCTCTATCTGAATCTGGTCACGGCGTTTCTCGCAGGAGCTGTCGTCTACCTGTTCCGAGACACCATTTCTCGCCTCGTTGCCCTGGCGGCGCTCATGCCGATTGTGGCTGGGCTCGGCGGGAACGCGGGCACCCAGTCGCTCGCGGTGACGGTTCGCCGCATCGCGTTGGGGCTCAACCCGCCCGGGACCCGCATGGCGCACGTGGCCAAGGAAATGCTCATCGGACTCGTGAACGGGCTGGCGGTGGGCGCCGTGGTCGGCCTAGTGGCCTCGGTGCTCGGCCACGGCTGGCACCTGGGTGTCGTGGTCCTCCTCGCGATGTGGGGAAACCAGTTGGCTGCGGTCACGCTCGGAGCCGCCGTGCCCTTGGGACTGAAGCGGCTGGGATTCGACCCTGCGGTGGCGAGTTCGGTATTCGTCACGGCATTCACCGACGTGGTGGGGTTCTTCCTGTTGCTCAGTCTCGCGACGTGGCTACTGCTATGATGGTCAGGGCAGCGAGAGGCACGGGTATCGCATGAGCGTCGAGGCCGCGCAGGCCGATCGGCTAGTCCGTGGGGTCGGCGAGCGGAGCGTGCCAGCGCTGGCCCGAGCGATCTCGCTGGTCGAGAACGGGCGGGACGGGTACGAGGAGATCCTGTCGGCGCTGCACCCGTCGGTGGGGAACGCCCACCGCATTGGGATCACGGGCCCGCCGGGGTCGGGCAAGTCCACCCTGATCGAGCGGGTCGTGCGGATCTACCGCGATCGCGACATCACCGTAGCCGTCGTGGCGGTGGACCCGACGAGCCCGTTCACGGGTGGGGCGCTCCTCGGCGACCGGATTCGAATGGAGTCCCTTACGCTCGATCCGGGTGTATACATTCGATCGATGGCCTCGCGTGGGGCCACGGGTGGTCTTGCGACGACGACTCGCGAGGTGTGTGACGTCCTCGATGCCTTTGGCTTCGAGCGCGTCATCATCGAAACGGTTGGTGTCGGCCAATCGGAGTTGGCCATCGCCGGGAGTGCCGATACGACCGCGTTGGTGCTCGTCCCCGAATCCGGCGACGGCGTCCAGGTGCTCAAGGCGGGCGTCATGGAGATCGCCGACCTGTACGTGATCAACAAGAGCGATCGGCCGGGTGCCGACCGGCTGGTGCAGGAAGTGGAAGTCATGCTGGGGATTCGACGGGGAAACGCCTACCGGCACGTGGGCCCGCATCATGGCGGTCTCGCGGGCCGAACGGCTCGGAGAGAACCCGACGATGGGGCAGGCACCGCCGGGTGGGCGCCGCCCGTGCTCAAGACGGCGGCGGCCAAAGGGGAGGGAACCGAGGCGGCCATTGATGCCGTGGATCGACATCGGGCCTTTCTGGAGAGTACCGGCCTGCTCCAGGAACGGCGGAGAGCACGCCTCGCCCAGCACACGCGTGAGGTGGTGAACCGCGCGCTGTCCACCCTGGTGTGGGAACGGTGGGATGGAGAGGCGGTCCTGGCAGCCGGGCTCGACGACGTGGTCAGCGGTCGATTGAGTCCCTATCGGCTGGCGCGGAACATCGTGGCGGATCTGCAGGAGGAGCGCGGTCATGGCGGATAAGCAGGCGTACGACGAGTGGCGACAGCGGCACGAGCGAGGCGCGAAACGCACCGAGGTGGACTTCGTTTCGCAGAGCTCCGCGGAGGTGGCGCCGCTCTACGCGGCGTCCGACATCGCGGATCTCGATCCCGAAACGCAATTGGGCTACCCCGGGGCATACCCGTTCACCCGCGGCATCCATTCCACGATGTATCGCGGACGGCTGTGGACGATGCGGCAGTTCTCGGGCTTCGGCACCGCGGAAGATACCAACCGGCGCTACAAGTTCTTGCTGGAGCGGGGACAGACAGGCCTGTCGGTGGCCTTCGACTTTCCGACGTTGATGGGCTACGACTCCGATCACCCGCGATCGGAGGGCGAAGTGGGCAAGTGCGGTGTGGCGATCTCGTCGATGGCCGACATGGAGACGCTGTTCGAAGGGATTCCCATGGACCAGGTGTCCACCTCGATGACCATCAACGGGCCCGCGGTGATGTTGTTCTGCTTCTACGTCGCTGCGGCGGAACGGCAGGGCGCCGATATCTCCAAGCTTCGCGGGACCGTGCAGAATGACATCCTCAAGGAGTACATGGCCCAACACGCCTGGGTCTTCCCAGTCGAACCCGCGCTCAAGATCATCGTCGACCTGTTCGAGTGGGCCACGGAGCACACACCGCTGTGGAATAGCATCTCGATCAGCGGTTACCACATCCGGGAGGCGGGATCGACCGCGGTCCAGGAACTCGCCTTCACCCTCGCCAACGGGTTCGCGTACGTGGAACACGGCCTGGGACGCGGCCTCGACATCGACCAGTTCTCCCACCGGCTCTCGTTCTTCTGGGACGTGCATAACGATTTCTTCGAGGAAATCGCCAAGATGCGAGCCGCTAGGCGCATCTGGGCGCACCACATGCGTGAGCGCTACGGCGCAACTGATCCACGCTCTTGGATGATGCGATTCCACTGTCAGACGGCCGGGGTGTCGCTCACCGGGCAGCAGCCCATGAACAACGTCGTCCGTGTGGCGTATCAGGCGCTGGCAGCGGCGCTGGCCGGGGCGCAGTCGCTGCACACCAATTCCCTGGACGAGACGCTCGCGCTCCCCACCGAGGACGCCGTCAAGCTGGCGTTGCGCACCCAACAGGTGCTGGCGTATGAGACCGGGATCGCCAACGTGATCGATCCGCTGGGGGGGTCGTACTACGTCGAGGCATTGACGAACCGCATGGAGTCCGAGGCGGAGACGATTTTCGAAGAGATCGAGCGTATTGGCGGCGTCGTGAAGGGCATCGAACAGGGATGGTTTCAGCGGCAGATTCATCAGAGCTCCATGCGGTTTCAACACGAGGTGGAGCAGAAGCGGCGCATCATCGTGGGCGTGAACGAATTCACCGACAGCGACGAGAGCGAGCTCGAGATCTTGAAGGTGAGCGGCGAGGCGGAGCGGCATCAGAACCGGAGCCTGGCGGAGCTGCGAGCGCGACGGGACCAGGATAGGGTGGACCGGGCGCTCCGCGAGCTCAAGGCCGCAGCGGCACGCGATGACAACGTCATCCCTCCGATGCTCGAATGCGCCCGGGCTTATTGCACACTATTCGAGATCCGACACGTTCTCGAGGAGGTCTATGGTGCCTACCGCGAACCCGTCTTCTTCTAGCATGGTGACTGGCAAGGACGCGTCGTTGCGTCCTCCGCAGGTTGGCGGGGAGGGCGGGCAATCGCTCGGCCCCATTGTGGAGTGGCTCGCCGACCTGGGCGTGACCGAGCACTGGGTGGTGTCGTGCTATCTGAAGCTGGAGCCGCGTGACCGGAGTCGTGGCAAGTACCTCATCAAGCTGAAGAACCGGATACGTGACGAGGTGGCCGGGTTCGAGCTGCGCGGGGCCAGCCGACAGGAGCGCGACACGGTGGGGAGGGACCTGAACCGGGTACGCGAGTACCTCGAGAACCCCGGCAGTCTCGGCCCCGGCCAGGGCATCGCGATCTTCGCGTGCGAGCCGCTGAACTTGTTCGAGGTCATTTCGCTTCCTCGCGTATTTCGCTCGCGGCTCCAGATCGACCGCTCGCCGCTGGTCCGGGAACTGGCTGCGGTCGACGACGAGTTCGGCAGGGTCCTGTGCGTGGCCTACGATCGCACGAGCGCGCGGTTCTTCGAGGTTACCGCCTTCAGGATCGAAGAGCTGGCCGGACTCGCTCCGAGCGACACGACACGGCCGGGACGATTCCGCGGCCCACGCGCGGCCACGGGGACCGGTGCCGGCGCGGGATCGGCTGGGGAGCACAACTTCCACCAGCGGATCCGGGAAGAGAAGCACCGGCACTACGCGTCGATTGCTCAGCGGCTCTTCGATATCACGCGAGACCGTGCGATTCGCGGCGTGATCCTCGCGGGTGTGGGCGCCGATTCGGACGCGGTGCAGCCGCACCTGCACCCGTACCTTGCCACGAAGGTGCTCGGGACCGCCCGGCTAAATCCGAAGTCGGCCACCGCAACGGACGTCATGCAGGCCGTCCTCGATGTGCGCTTCCATTCGGAACGGGCGGTAGAGACCCGGTCGGTGGAAGCGCTGCGCGAGGGCCTCGGAACGGGATGGGCCGTGAACGGGATCGGAGACGTGCTCACGGCGCTCCAACATGGCCAAGTTCGCACGCTCCTGGTCGAGCCGTCGGCGGAGGCGCCCGGCTACCGGTGTTCCCAAAGTGGCCGGCTGAGCCTTGCCGAAGAGGGCTGTGAGGGGCACGGGGCCGCGGTTCCGGTGCCCGACGTCATCGACGAGGCGATCGAGGAGGCACTCCGGCAGGGGAGCAATGTCGAACTGGTGGAAGACGGAGACGCGCGGGCGGAGGTGGCCGGACTTGCGGCGCTGCTCCGCTTCAAGCGCTAGCTCATCGTGACCATGGGCGCTTGTCGGGGTTGCGGGCTCCGTCTACGTTCACCGCACCCTCGGGAGAGGAACGGGAGGTGAGTACGCCGAAATCGCCGTCACGACGGCCCATCCGTGTCCTGGTCGCCAAACCCGGGCTGGACGGCCACGATCGCGGCGCGAAGGTGGTCGCCGCCGCCCTGCGCGATGCGGGGATGGAAGTGGTGTACACGGGACTGCATCAGACGCCGGAAATGATCGCCACGGCCGCCGTGCAGGAAGACGTGGACGTCGTGGGTCTGTCCATCTTGTCGGGCGCGCACATGACGCTGTTTCCGCGCGTGCGCGCGCTGCTCGTCGAAGCCGGACGTGACGATATCCTCGTCATCGGCGGCGGAATCATCCCCCAAGAAGACATCGAGCACCTCCAGCAAAAGGGCGTCGCGAAGCTCTTCGGCCCCGGATCGCGAACGCAGGAGATCGTGGAGTTCATCCGGTCGTGGGCGGAGAAACGCGCCGCGTGACCGCCAGTGACTCGGTGACGCACCACCACCGCCTGCGCGACCTCACGGACGAATACCGGGAACTCGCCGTCCGCCTGCAACAGGGTGGTGGGGCAGACCGGATCCGTCGACAGCACGAGCAGGGCAAACTCACCGCCCGCGAGCGGGTCCACCTGCTCCTGGATCCCGACACCCCATGGCTGGAAATCGGTCTCCTGGTCGCTCACGACCGATACGACGGGCAGGCCCCGGCGGCGGGTGTGGTCACGGGCCTGGGGCAGGTGGCCGGTCACCACGCCGTGGTCATTGCCAATGATGCCACGGTGAAAGCCGGATCGTGGTGGCCCGAGACCATCAAGAAGATGCTGCGCGCGCAGGAGATCGCGATGCGGCAACGCATCCCGATCATCTACCTGGTGGACTCGGCCGGAGTGAACCTGCCGTATCAGGGCGGTGTGTTTCCCGGGCAGTACGGCGCCGCCCGGATCTTCTATTACAATTCGATCATGCGCCGCTACCTGCACGTTCCACAGATCAGTGCCGTCATGGGACCGTGCGTGGCAGGCGGAGCATACCTGCCCGCGCTCTCCGACGTGATCTACATGGTGGAGGGTACCTCCTTCATGGGTCTTGGCGGATCCAATTTGGTGAAGGGGGCGACGGGACAGGTGGTGGACTCCGAGATGCTCGGCGGTGCGGCAACGCATACGGCCATCAGCGCCGTGGCGCACTACCGAGCGGGCGACGACGCCGATTGCATCCGGCAGATTCGGGAGTACGTTGCGCGACTTCCCGGTGTGCGGGAATTGGCCGCCAGCGGCGCGCCGACCAAAGGAGCACCGCCGGCGCGACCCCCGGCGGCTCTCTACGACGTTCTCCCGCCGGATCACCGCATGGCGTACGACATGCACGAGGTGCTCGCCTGCATCCTGGACGGTGGGACGCTCGACGAGTTCCAGCGGGATACGGCGCGAGAGATGATTTGCGGGCACGGTGCCATCGATGGACTGCCGGTGGCGGTGATCGCCAATCAACGCGGGCTCATCAAAGGCGGAGCAGGCGACGTGCCCCGGATCGGCGGGATCGTCTACACGGAGAGCGCCGAAAAGGTCGCGTACTTCATCGAGACAGCGAGTCGGGAGCGAATCCCGCTGCTCTTCGTGCAGGATGTGAGCGGCTTCATGGTGGGTCCCGAGGCTGAGCACTCGGGCATCATTCGGGCGGGGGCGCGGTTCGTCGAGGCCATGGCGACGGCCGTCGTGCCCAAGATCGTGCTCACGGTGAACCATGCCTCGGGCGCCGGCTACTACGCCATGGCGGGGCAGGGGTTCGATCCGGATTTCATCTTCTCATGGCCGACCGGGCGGATGGGCGTGATGGAAGGCGAGTCGGCCGTGACGGCGGTCTTCGGTGACCGCGCGAAAGATCCGGACGCCGCTGAGGCGGTCGAGCGCATGCGGGACGATTACGAGCACCAGCTCGATGCGAAGTACGCGGGAGCCAGGGGCTTCGTCGATGCCCTCCTCGTTCCCGAAGAAACCCGGACCATGCTGTCCTTTGCGCTCCGAGCGACGCAGTACTATGACGGTCCCCACCTCGGCGCCTTCGTGATGCCGCCGTTGGACTACCACCCCGCTCGAGCGTGACCGCACGCAGACGGTGGCTCGCCGCGAGCCTGGCTCTGGCAGTGGGGGTCGGGTGTGCCGGCACTCCGGCTCCGGACCCGCCGATCCGGCCCGCGGTAGCCGGCGACATCCGGGCCGCGACGGCGTTCGGCGATCGCCCGGCAGCAGACGGGCGCGACCCTGCGCTCCCGCCCCGCATTGCCTTTCTTGCCGGCTTGTTGCCACTCCGGAGCATCGGGGCCGATGCGTTCCGGGTGGCCCAGCCCTCGTACGACGGGCGCGGTGTCCTGATCGCGATTCTGGACAGCGGAACTGATCCGGCACTCCCAGGCTTGCGGACCACGTCCACGGGCGAGCGCAAGGTTCTCGACGTTCGTGACTTCTCGGGTGAGGGACGCGTCGTGCTCCGGGCGATCGAGCCCCAGAGTGACGGCACCGTCACGATCGATGGCCGGGTTATCGGGGGTTTTGGGCGCGTCGCGGCCCTCGCGACGGGACCCTACTACGGGGGCGTGTTCCGCGAAATCACGCTCGGCGCACCACCTGCCGCCGATTTGAACGGCAACGGCGCCATCACCGACGAGTACGCGCTGGTAGTGGGGAAGGCCAGTGACGGATGGGTGGTCGTGGTGGACGCCGGTGCGGACGGCAGCTTCCAGGACGACCGGGCCCAACGGGACTACGCCGTCTCCTACGAGACCTTCTCGTTCCGCGACCGTGCGGGCATCGACGGGCCGATGCATGTCGCGGTGAACCTCGTGGAGCGCGATGGCCGGCCGGTGCTCGATCTCGTCATGGACAACTCCAGCCATGGCAGTCACGTGGCGGGCATCGCGGCGGGCCACGATCTGTTCGGTGTGGACGGGTTCGACGGCGTGGCCCCGGGAGCACAGCTCCTGGCCCTCAAGATCGCCAACAACACGCGAGGCGGGATCTCCGTCTCGGGGAGCATGCTGCGCGCCTTGGAGCACGCCGTCGCCTTTGCGCAGCGCCGACGCCTGCCGCTCGTCGTGAACCTCAGCTACGGGGTCGGAAACGAGATCGAGGGCACGGCGGTCATCGACTCGGTGGTCGACGCCTTCGCCCTTGCGTACCCCGAGGTGCTGATCGTGATCAGTGCGGGTAACGACGGACCGGGACTCTCCACCGTCGGGTTCCCCGGGTCGGCCGCCCACGCGCTGACGGCGTGTGCCGTCTTCCCGGGCGTCTACGCCGAGGCGCCGCAGCCCGGAAAACCGCCTGCACCCGACGTGCTCGGATGGTGGAGCGCGCGTGGCGGGGAGGTGGCGAAACCCGAGGTGTGCGCGCCCGGGGTGGCGTATTCTAATGTGCCGCCGTGGCGGACCGGCGAGGAGATCTCCGGGGGCACGAGCATGGCAGCACCTCAGATTGCCGGTGCCGCGGCACTTCTCCAGTCGGGGATGGTGCAGCGGGGGCATGCGGTGGGCGCCATCGATCTCAAGCGCGCGCTGGTCAACACGGCCCGACCGCTCGCCGGCACCACCGTGCTCGACGAGGGCACGGGAGTGGCCGACGTCCCTGCGGCGTTTCAGTGGCTCGTCGGAACGCATCAGACGGCGATCTACGAAGTCCTTGCCCCATCGGCCGGCGACGGGGGTGCCAAGGCGTCGGCTGCGTATCGCCGCGCGGGACTGCGGTCGCCTGCGGACACGATCCAGACTTTCCAGATCGCCGCGGTGGGACGGCAACCAGCCGCACGACTGCTGCTGGTTCCTGACGCCCCGTGGGTCCGCGCCCCACGGATGATCGAGCCGGGCGGCAGTCCGGTTACGGTCGACGTCACCTATGACGCTGGCGCGCTCGTGGAGCCCGGGCTCTACGTGGGGACGGTCTGGGCGCTCCCGGCCACGGACACGTTGGCCGGCGCGTCGTTCGGTCTGCGCAACGTCGTCGTCGTGCCGTACCCGCTGGACGAGCCGCTCAGGCTGAGTGGCATGCTGACGCCCGGTGCCATTGCGCGGTACTTCCTCACCGTTCCGGAGGGAACGAACGGTCTCCTGGTTCAGCTCGACTTGGCCGAGCCATCCAACGAGGCCACGCTGTATCTATTCGAACCGACGGGGCAGCCCTACCGCGGTGGGAGCAGCGTCACGGCAGGCGGCCTGAACGGGCCGGCTGCGGAGATCCTCGTGACGGCCGAAGACGTGGTGCCCGGGGTGTACGAGGCCGTGGTCGTGGCAGCACCGACGCGAGCCGTGACATACAGGCTCGGCGCCGCCATGGCGGCGGCACGAATCATCACCGTGTCAGACGACCTCGCTGTCACGCTCGAGAACACCGCTGCCGAGTCGCTCGCGGTTCGCGTGGAGGCCGCGATCGTGGGACAGCGTCGGGCACTCCAGGTGGAGGGTGCCGGCGACCTCGCATCACTGGTCGAGACCGACGTGCCGTCGTGGGCGTCGAAGCTGGTGGTCGAAGTGAAGGTGGCGCGCGACAAATGGCGCGAGCTGACGGATTTCGGTGTTACGGTCTTCGATGCTGCGGGACGCAAGCTGAGCGACGGGCCGCTCAACTATGCCGTGGGGCGGCAGCAAGTGGAGCTGCCGCCAGCGGTCCGCGGCACACGGCTCACGGTCGAGCTGTTGCCGGCCTTTGCCCTCGTGAGCCCTCCCATGCGATGGAGTGCCTCGGTTGCACTCAGCTTCCTCGCTGAAGAGCCCCGTGCACTCGCTGCAGACAGCGTGTCGGGCTCAAGCGCCCTCACGCTCCCGCCGGTCGGCACCGGGACGGTCCGGTTTGCCTGGCCAGAGACTGAGCTCGATTCCCTCTCAGGGTTCACTCCGCTCCTCGAGATCCACGTGGTGCCGGAACGCGGCGCGCCGATCAAGAGCTCGCTGGTCCGTCGGCAGAGCGGTGTGAGGCCGGTCCCGTGAGCCGCGTCGTCCGTGTTGCGTCGGGGCAAGGGTTCTGGGGTGACTGGCTCGAGGCGCCCATCCGACAGGTCGAGGGCGGGCCGATCGACTACCTGATGATGGACTACTTGGCCGAAGTCACGATGTCCATCATGCAGAAGCAGCGGGCGCGCGATCCCGCGCTGGGGTACGCGCGTGATTTCGTGCCTCTGATGGAGCGGGTGCTGCCGGACGCCGTGGCGAGCAACGTGCGCATCGTGTCGAATGCCGGCGGGGTGAACCCGAGGGCTTGCGCCGACGGCGTACTCGAAGCGGCCGGGCGGGCGGGGTGTGAAGACGGAGTACGGGTCGGGATTGTCACGGGCGATGACATCCTCGACCGCATCGACGAGTTGCTTGCTGCGGGACATCCCTTGGCGAACCTGGACACGGGCGAGAGCCTTCTCGCGGTCCGGGACCGGGTGCAAAGCGCCAACGCCTACCTCGGCGCGTGGCCGGTCGTGGATGCGCTGCGACGTGGCGCGAACGTGATCGTGACGGGTCGGGTCACCGATACGGGGCTCACGCTCGCGCCGTTGGCCCACGAGTTCGGCTGGGCACGGGACGCGTGGGATCGCCTCGCAGCCGGGACCGTGGCCGGTCACATCAACGAATGCGGCGCGCAGTCGACGGGGGGCAACTGCCTCGTCGATTGGGAGACGATTCCCGACCTGGCCAATCCGGGGTATCCGATCGTCGAGGCTGCCGAAGACGGGTCTTTCGTCGTCACCAAGCACCCCGGCACCGGCGGACGGGTGTCGGTGGCCGGGGTGACCGAACAGCTGCTGTACGAAATGGGGGATCCGGCCAACTACATCACGCCCGACTGTGTTGTCGACTTCACCAGCATTCGACTCGACCAGGCCGGTCCCGATCGCGTTGCGGTGACGGGAGTGCGCGGTCGGCCGGACACCGATTCGCTCAAGGTGTCGATCTCCTACCTGTATGGGTACAAGGCGGTGGGGACCCTGGTGTACGCGTGGCCCGATGCGCTGGCCAAGGCCCAGAAAGCCGACCAGGTGGTGCGCGAACGGCTCCGTCGGCTGGGGCTCGAGTACGAGCAGATCCTCACGGAATTCGTCGGGGTGAATGCGACTCACGGCCGGCTCGCCGGCCCGCCCGATCCGAACATCGCCGAGGTGCAGTTCCGGATCGGTGTGCGATCTCGTGAGCGGGGACCGGTGGAACGGTTCTCGCGTGAGATCGCCCCGCTCATCCTGAACGGGCCGCCGAGTGCCACGGGGTTCGCCGGCGGGCGTCCGAAAGTGGAAGCGATCGTGGCGTACTGGCCGGCGCTGATCCCGAAGTCCGAGATTCGGCCCGAGATCGAGATCCTCGAGCCGTAGCGAGTGTGGAGAGCCCATGGGTGTGAAGCAGCGACGCAAGCCAGAGCGCGCCACAGGGACGCGGCGGGTGCTGCTGTTACACCTGGCCCACGCCCGCAGCGGCGACAAGGGCGATACGGCCAACGTGGGTGTGATCGCGCTCAGGCCCGAGTACTACCCGATTCTCGTCAAGCAGCTCACGGTTCGCCGGGTAGCGGCGCACTTCCGTGGCATGATCGAGGGCAAGGTCGAGCGCTTCGAGCTGCCCAATCTCCACGCGCTCAACTTCCTGCTGCACGGTGCGCTGGGGGGAGGGGGAACGCTCTCGCTCAAGACCGACGCGCAGGGCAAGGTGCTGTCCACCGCGATGTTGCGGATGGAGGTAGACGTCCCCGAGGATCTCCGTGTCGGGTGACCGGGTGCTCGTTGCCCTCGCCGGGGGCGTGCTCTCGCTCACGCTCAACCGTCCAGGCAAACGGAACGCTATCGACACGGCGATGGTGAGCGGGCTCCTCGAGGGACTCGAGCGAGCCGACCTGGATCCGGACGTCCGAGTCGTGGCGGTGTTCGGGGCGGGACCCGACTTCTGCGCCGGGGCCGATCTCGCGGAGCTCCTCGCGTCGGTGGGTCAGTCGCCCGGTGAGAACGAAGCGCATGCGCGGCGTCTCGGCGAGGTGTTCGTACGCATGCGTCGGCTCCCAAAGCCCGTGGCGGCGGTCGTCCAGGGGAGAGCGCTCGCCGGTGGGTGCGGATTGGCGTCGGCATGCGATGTGGTACTGGCACATGAGCAGGCCACGTTTGGATATCCGGAAGTGCGCCGCGGCTTCGTTCCGGCAATGGTCATGGCGATGCTGTATCGTGCGGTGGGTGAGAAGGTGGCCTTCGAACTCGTCGCGACCGGACGCTTGCTGGGCGCGGCGGAGGCCCAGGCAGTGGGACTGGTGTCACGCGTCGTTCCGGCCGACGGGTTCGATGGTCTCGTTCGGGAAATTCTGGACCGTCTGGCAGCAAGCAGCGGGACGGCCCTGGCATTCATCAAGCAGCAGCTCTACGCGATCGACGGTCGGAGCTTCGAGGAAGCGATCGACCTTGGTGCTAGCACCAACGCGGTGGCGAGGGCAACCCCGGACTTCAAAGCGGCCGTCGCGAAGTTCTTGGACAAGTAGGGGCGCGTTGTCAGAGCGCTTGACGGAAGGAGCGATATGCAGGACAGGATACGGTTGGTGCTCGCCGGACTCGCTCTCGCGGTCGGGGTGGCGTGCGGTGAGGGCACCGGACCGGCGGACCAGGGATCGTTCACGGGCACCGTCACCGGCGACCTCACGCTCGCGCTCAACGGGACGGCCGTGTTCGGGATCGCGTCGCAGGGAGGGAGTCAGGGGTTCGTGATCGCCCTGGATCAGAAGGGGGCGACCCAATTCGACCGGGACGTGATCGTGCTAGGCCGCTTCAACACGCAGCGCCCCGAAGTGGGTACGTACGTCGTCATTCCAGCTGCGTGCACCATGTGCAGCCCCGACGATTTCGACGGGGGCTACGTGTTCCAGCGGGCCAGCGGGGAGTCAGGCTTCTTCGTCTCCGAGACCGGCGCCGTGCAGGTCACGGCATCGAGCGGAGACGAGGTAGTCGGATCCGTCTCGTTCACGGCCGTCGTACTTTCGGGATCGGGCACGTCCAGCGCCACCAACCTGACGGTCACTGCACAGTTCAGGGCGGTCCCCGGTCAGATCCCCACCGTCGGCGGCTGAGTCCCGAGCGAGCATGACCGCGCGCACCATCACCACGGCGCGGCTCCTTCTCCGTCCGCCTGCCCACCAAGACGCTCAGGCAATCTACGACGGCTACGCGCGTGACCACGACGTGGCGCGCTACGTTCTCTGGACGCCGCACCGCTCCATCACGGACACGCACGCGTTCCTGGATCACTTCATCTGTGATGAGCAGGACGAGCGGTCGTTCCCCTGGGTGATGATCCGCGACGCGGACGGGGTGTTGATCGGTGCGATGCATCTCCGGGTCGAGCCGCCGCGCGCCGACTTCGGCTTCAACATCGCCAGGCCGTACTGGAACCAGGGATACGGAACCGAGTCGGTCCGGGGCGTGATCGCGTTTGCGTTTTCGATCCCCGGGGTGGAGCGGGTGCAGGCAGTGTGTCACGTGGACAACGGGGCGTCTGCCCGAACCATGGAGAAGGCCGGGATGGTGTGTGAGGGCCGACTGAGGCGCTACATGCGGTTTCCGAACATAGGCGACGAGGCACAGGACGTGTTTCTGTATGCGGTCACCCGCACCGAGCATTCTCCGCTCGGCGGTTAGTACAGGTTTTCGCCCAGTCATGTGGTGATTCCGGATTCCGCGACTGGCTCCGCTTCCACCATTGTGTGCTGTCCCTACCGATGCTGACCCATCGTGCCGCCCACGCTCGCCGACGCCCACGAGGTGCTCCGCCGCTATTGGGGCTACGCCCGTCACGCGGCGTTCGGGGCTCCTCTTTGCCCGCCCCGCGCTGGGCGATTGCGTTTTCCGCTTGACGCTGTCTTGACGTGGTGCGCATAATCTCGGTCCGTCCTGATTGGGAGGCGCATATGCGCTCCGCCACCATCCTCGCCGTTCTCGTCATCGTTGCAGCCTGTGGTCCCAACGTCCCAGAGTTCATGGAGGCGACCATCGACGGGGCGCTCTGGCAAGCCGAGCGTGTGACCTGCCTCTACCGCAACCAGGAGCTCCGGGTGACCGGATCGCGTTCGACCGGCGCGGACACGCGACGTGCGATTCGGCTGGCGGAACTACGGCTTACCGGTCCCCGTACGGTGACACTCGCTGCAGGTGGCGAGCAGGGATTTGTCTTGGACCAGGACGCCATCGGGTGGGACACCCACGTCGGATACAGCACCACCGAGACACTCACCGGCACCGTCACTGTTACTGACTTCGATCTCGGTGGGCAGCAGTGTGCTGGCACGTTCAGTTTTGTGGCGGTGATGGTGCACAATCTTTATGGCCCCGTCACGCCGGACACGCTCCGCATCACGGATGGCTCGTGGTCGGCGGAGCTCATGGAGTACTGAACCGAGCCACCGTCCCTTCTCCACACCGCGACCCCCTTGCACACCCGCCCGGCACCAAGCCAATCGGCGCCGTCTGTACAGCCAATTAGCCGCACCATAGAGTGACACCGCCACGAACCCACACATCGGACAGCGCCACACTTCCCACCACTCATCCGCCGCACCCGTACCGAAGCACACTTGTAGCGCGTAGCGGCCTCGCGCCCAACACATCATCTGATCGCCACAGAAGAAACAAATGCGGTCCATCGCGTCCTCCGGTGAGGGTGCGCGACGGTAGGGTGAGGGTGATAACGCGGCGTCAACAGCAACTGAACGACTCTCAAATCGTGAGAGGCATACAGGACTATTTCACTTCAATTGTGGCATTGCTACCACTCTTGTCAGCGTTGGTCCCGTGTCGTATCAAGACAATCACAAAGGCAACCATCCCGTCGGTGGCCCTCCCGGCCCCGCCGCCCGACAGACGCCGCAGCACGACGCCTGCCCGACGACGCGACCGCTGCACCAGCCCACAGGGAAGTTGACGTCACGTCTTTCTCAGGAAGTGTGGTATGCGCTACCTACGCTTCATGCTGGTCCCACTGCTGCTGGCCGCCTGCCAGGACCAGCCGACGGCGCTGGACGAGACCGTCGCCCTGGCGAGGGTCTCGCCGACCGACCGCGATGGCTGGGTCGTCCTTTTTGACTTTCCCTCTGAAAATGGGGAGATCGTTCGGAGCTTCCCCTGCCTCGGCGACGTGCAGGTCTTCGGCACCCAGACCCTTTACTCGAAGAGCACCACCACCGGCTGGGGTGGCCTGAACATGATGATCGACAACGTCTTCGAGCCGGGCCTCTACGTGCAGGACGTCGCGACCGGGTTCAAGTGGTATCCGACGTTCACCGCGCAGCCGGGGCACTTCCAGCTCAAGCGGGACGGTTCGACCTACCGGGCTGCGACCGAGCTGCTGGAGAACTACGTACGGGAGGATGGGGCTCGGCACCTCAAGATGCGCACGCACTACTCGTTTGAGATCGACGGGACCTGGGACGGGACCGGTCCTCCCCCCATCCTGTTCGATACCTACGAGGTGAAGATTCAGGCCTGCGTGGTGAACTGATCCTCACCCAGGGTCGTGGCGATGCGTCGCTCCTGCTCTTGAGCGCATCGCACACTGAGTCTCAGCCCCGAGCGTCACACGGCGTTCGGGGCTCTCCCTAGCGCTGCAGTTCAATCCAAACCGGACAATTCCCGTCCTTGGGCATCCGAGTGTAACGCCCTATGCTAGCACGCTGAGTTTCAAACCTGCCGGTGGCCCTTCAACGGCCCCGTCGCTAGAGCGACGCCCTCCATCTGGACGCCCACCGACGACGCGACTGCTGGACTATCGACGGGAGACTACTCACCGTTTCCTGATTTGGAGGTGGCACCGTGCGTGCGTTCCGCATCGCTGGCTGTGCACTTGTGATGAGTGCACTGGTCGTCGGCTAGCGAGTACGTTCTAGTTACAGTTCTCTGGAGCCCACGCGGCCAGCTACGACGTGCGAGGCAAACAGCGTAGAGGCACCCGGTCTCACGATGACCCTGTGGCGGCAGGGCGCCCGAAGAACGCCGGCTGGGCGCGGCCCTTGACGCAGGGGGAG
>Ga0224512_10000089_pt1 | contig 96730 bp, 87 predicted proteins | sample SF_May12_sed_USG_4_FD_169103 | JGI IMG/M metagenome (GOLD analysis project Ga0224512, IMG submission 169103) | Sediment microbial communities from San Francisco Bay, California, United States - SF_May12_sed_USGS_13 | ecosystem: Environmental > Aquatic > Marine > Sediment | place: USA... | reverse complement strand
ACCGCCTTGCTCACAGAAACCTATTCGTCACGGTCAATTGAGGAAGTAAGAGTCAGCGATGTGTTGCTGCTGGGAGACCCCGTGGAGGATAAAATCTACCTGAGCCGTTTTCGCTTGAGCATGAAAGAGGGGTCAAATACCCTTGAGCCCATAAAGCGCCTGTACTGGCGACGCGCCGAGCCCGGTGCCCTGACCGTCATTGCCGAGGACAGCGGCTAGGTCTGTCGTACTAACGCAGGCCTTCGCGAATCGTAAGTTCGTCGATGAGTTCCATGAGCTTGGTGTAACTGCCACCGGCTTCTGTCGAGGTCGTTCGGTACTTGCCGTTGACTACGATACTCGGTACAGAACTGATGCTGTAGCGCCGCACAAGGTCGTCCGCAACACGCAGTTTTTGATTCACCTCAAATGAGCTCCATGTCGCCTGGAACTGCTCCGCACTGACGCCAAAGCGGGCGAATAACTTCTGTATAGCCGCTTCCGTCGTCAGGCGGTTTCCGCGGCGATGGTATTCCTGAAAAACGGCGTCGCGGAATCCCTTGGGGTCTTTGATTACACCATTTCGTACGAGCACCTCTTCCGTGTAATAAAGTTGACCGTGGAGGCGATAAAGTGCATTCCACAGGGCGGGGATACGCACGAATCGGATATTGGGGTCCTTATTCTCCGCCCATTGGTTGATGTATGGCTCCATGTCGTAACAGTGCGGGCAGCCGTACCAGAAGAACTCGGCGACCTCGATCTTGTCTGCGCTTCCAAGGGTGGGCTGAGTCGGCACCAGGCGAACGTAGTTCTGGCCTTCCTTGAACTTCCAGTCGCGTTTTGCCGCGGGTGTCTCGGCGACGGCGAGCACAATTGCTTCGTCAACAGGCTCCGCTTCCGAGGCAGATTCCTCGACAAGCTCGAGCGTTTCAGATGCTGCTTCTTCGGCACTTGCGACGGCGGCTTCATGCGCAGCTTCCGTCGATGCCTCCGAAACATCCATGTCTTCGACAGGCGCATCAGGTGCTTCTTCCTTGCTGCATGAAGCCAGGCTGAGTAGTCCCAAAACAAGCAAAAGGGGACCAAACCAATTCAGGTGTTTCATAAGGACGTCCGATATTCAGTCGTGGGAGGTTATTTCAGGCCCTGCACGTAAGACGCGACGGCTTCGATATCTTCTTTGTCGAGACGTGCCGCGATCTCGCGCATCATGCGAGTCTTACCATCGGTCTCGCGTGTACCCGCCGCGTAAGCCTGCAGTTGTTTAGCGGTGTAGGCTGCGTGCTGTCCGTTTAATGCCGGATATTTTGCTGCCGGGTTTCCTCGTCCGGTCGGGCCATGGCAGGCCATGCAGGCAGCGGTGCCATTGTCCACGTCGCCACCGCGGAAAAGTGCTTCACCGCGAGCAACGAGGTCCGCATCGGCAACCGCCTGGGCCGCGGCCGGCAGGCTCTCGAAGTACACCGCAAGATTGGTCATATCTTCAGCCGACAGCAACATGGCCTGGCTCGACATAAGCGGATCCTTGCGGCTGCCGTCCTTGAACGCCATGAGCTGCGCGAGAATATACGACGCGTTCTGTCCGGCAATGTTCGGCCACAGGGCGTTCGAGCTATTACCCTCGGGCCCGTGACAAGCAGTACAGGTCAGTGCTTTGGCTTTGCCGGCATCGGCCGAGCCATCGACCAGGCTTGCCGCCTGTGCCGGATTTGATGCCAGTACCAGTCCGGCGAATGCGAAGATCGGGGCGAGCTTGTTTTTCATAGGTTTTAACCGTTACATTCCTGCGATCGCCGCGGCGGCCGCCTGATTTGATGTCTTTAATCTATATCGACAGTCTGAGCCGCACCGGACAAAGTCGGCTTGAGGTCGGAAGGCATTTGAGCACCTTGCTGCGCGACCCTGAACCCGTCAAACTTGCTTCCCGGTTCTGAACTCAGCGCCCGAATTATACACACAATCGTCAGGGCGTACCCCAATGTCAGACTACCCAGAAGCCCAGTTTATCAAGAGCGCCAACGAGCCTCGGCAATTCGTCCCGGACACCGGGGCCGAAGTGGCGTTCGCGGGCCGCTCCAACGCGGGCAAGTCCAGCGCAATCAATGTAATCGTCAACCGGCGACAGTTTGCCAGGACCAGCAAGACGCCGGGCCGGACGCGGCTCGTCAACTTCTTCAGCTTGCGAGATGAGCAGCGCCTGGTCGACTTGCCCGGCTACGGCTTTGCAAAAGTGGCCGACAGGATGCGTCACCACTGGGCGGACCTGATGGCAGATTATTTCGAAATGCGGCAGAGCCTCCGCGGCATGTTTCTGATCGTCGATATCCGTCGCCAGTTGACTGATTTTGATCGTCAGATGCTCCACTTTGCCGAGTCGGTCGGGTTACCGACCCACGTCCTGCTGACGAAGACCGACAAACTGAAACGCGGACAGGCGGCCAAAGCCTTGCTCGAAGTTCGTCGGGACCTGGGTGAGGCGGCGACGGTGCAACATTTCTCGGCACTCAATCGGCTGGGAGAGGATGAGGCCCGGGCCAAGCTCGAAGAATTCCTGAACCTGCCACTCGAGAAATAAAAAGCCCCGAAGCACCTTTTTGTAAAGCGCCCCGGGGCCAAAGAACGCAACCGGCTTGGGGTTGCCGGGTTGCACGCCTGCTTAAGGGAGGTAAACAGGCGAGTGACTAATGCACTCGAAAGATTAGAGTGCGAAGCCGAGAATCGGTTCCCGTTGTTTTGTAATTAACTGAATTTTATAGAAAAATAGCTTAGACAAATTCTAAAGTACGTCGATCGAGGGAAGCATTGCTTCAGACGAACTAGCGATGCCGACCCGGGACAGCTTGCGTCACACGCCGGCCTCCGGCCGGCTACAGATTCCGCAAGCTGCCCCGCATCGTCACCGCTCGCATGTTGATCTACGTATCACTCGTCGTTTGGGAAAGGTGGGTGGCGCGGCAGACATCAACACTCCACCCAACTCACTCACAGCGGATGCGGCGGTGGCACTGTGATGATTGGACCAAGGACGTGCTGGCAGACGTGCTACGGAGTCTGTAGCCGACCGCAGGTCGGCGTGGGTAGTAGTACGTCTGCCAGCACGTCCTTAATGCGCATCAATGCGCTTCATCCCAATTCGACCCTACGCCTACATCGACCTTCAACGGCACTGACAATTTCGCCGCCCCGTTCATCAGGTCAATGACACGGTCACGGACTTTATCGACCTTGTCGTCCTCGACTTCGAATACGAGTTCATCGTGTACCTGCATGATCATGCGGGCACCCGGCTTACTGCTCTTCAGCCAGTCATGGACGGTGATCATGGCCTTCTTGATGATGTCGGCCGCCGTACCCTGCATGGGCGCATTGATGGCGCTGCGCTCCGCGTACTGGCGTCGCTGGGCATTGCGCGCATTGATTTCGGGCAAGTAGAGGCGGCGACCAAATACGGTTTCGACATAACCCTGCTCGCTGGCCGTCGCCCGAATATTGTCCATGTAGGCTTTAACGCCGGGGTAACGATCAAAGTACAAATCGACGTAGGCCTGCGCCTCACCGCGCGGAATGCCGAGCTGTTTCGCGAGGCCGAACGCCGACATCCCGTACATCAGGCCGAAATTAATGGCCTTCGCCGAGCGGCGCTGATCCGCGGTGACATCGTCCAACGCCGCCCCGAACACCTCTGCCGCTGTGGCCCGGTGCACATCCAGCTCTTTGTCGAAGGCCTTGACCAGTCCCTTGTCGGCCGACAGGTGCGCCATGATCCTGAGCTCGATTTGGGAGTAGTCAGCGGCCAGCAGAACGCGGCCTTCAGCTGGTACAAACGCCTGGCGGATACGGCGTCCTTCCGGCGTGCGGATGGGGATGTTCTGCAGGTTCGGATCCGTTGATGACAATCGCCCGGTTGCTGCGACCGCCTGGTGGTAGGAGGTGTGAATACGCCCGGTGCGTTCGTTGATCTGCAGCGGCAGCTTGTCGGTGTAGGTGCTCTTGAGTTTGCTCACGCTGCGGTAGTTGATGATGACCGCAGGCAGCTCGTAGTCATTGGCGAGCTCGACGAGCACATCCTCTGCTGTCGACGGTTGTCCTTTCGGTGTTTTCCTAATGACAGGAAGCTCAAGTTGCTCGAACAGGATTTGCTGTAGCTGTTTCGGTGAGCTGAGATTGAACGGGCCACCGGCGAGTTCGTGCGCCTTCGTTTCGAGCTCGGCCATTTTCTTCGCAAGTTCCCCGCTCTGCCTGGTCAGCATCTTGCGATCGACCTTCACGCCGATTTCTTCCATTTCGAGCAGCACGGGCACAAGCGGTTGTTCAATCTCTTCGTAAACCTTCTGCAGCGTCGGCTGCTCACTGAGTTTTTCCCAAAGGGTGTGGTGCAGTTGCAGCGTGATATCGGCATCTTCAGCTGCATAAGGTGCGGCAGTATCGAGATCGACCTGGTTGAAGGTCAGCTGTTTGGCACCTTTGCCCGCGACGTCCTCGTAACGAATCGTTTCCTTGCCCAGGTATTGTCGCGCCACCGAATCCATGTCGTGGCGTGTCGCGACACTGTTCAGCACGTAGGACTCGAGCATGGAGTCAAACTCAATGCCGGCGAGTGCGATGTCGTAGCGCGCGAAGATGTGAGCGTCGTACTTGAGGTGGTGGCCGACTTTCTTTTTCTTGTCGTTCGTCAGGAAAGGCGTGAGCTTTCTGAGTACTTCGGCGCGCGGTAGCTGGTCAGGCGCACCCGGATAGTCGTGTGCGACCGGGACGTAGCAAGCTTCACCAGCCTCGACCGCCAGCGAGAAGCCGACGATCTCAGCTTCCATGTAATCGAGGCTCGTCGTTTCGGTATCGAGCGCCGTAAGTTTGGCTTTGTTGATTTTCTTGAGCCAGCGCTCGAACGCCTTCCAGGTTAAAACCGTTTCGTACTCGCCAGTCTCTTCTTTGATGGGTGCTGCGGGCGTGTCAGCCTTCTCATCGAGCAGGCGCAGCAACGAGCGCAATTCATAGTGGCTGTAAAGCTTGCGAAGCGTGTCGGTATCGGCATCTGCGGCTTTCAGGTCATTGATCGAAAACTCGAGATCGAGGTCGTGGCGAATGGTCGCGAGCTTCTTTGACAGCCGCAGTTGGTCTACGTTGTCGCGCAGGCTTTCGCCTACCTTGCCCTTGATTTCATCGCCGTGCTGCACGATGCCTTCAGCGCTGTCGTAGAGATTAAGCCACTTGGCGGCTGTCTTCGGGCCGACTTTGGGCACGCCCGGGATGTTGTCGGAGGTATCCCCGACCAACGCCAGGTAGTCGACAATCTGCTCAGGGTAAACGTCGAATTTTTTCTTCACACCATCACGATCCAGCATCGAGCTGTCCATCGTGTTGACGAGCGTGACCTGGTCGTTGACGAGTTGCGCGAGGTCTTTATCGCCCGTCGAAACCAGGACCTTGAGCCCCTTTTTCGCAGCCTGGCCGCAGAGCGTACCGATTACGTCGTCCGCCTCTACGCCGTCGACGCACAACAGCGGCAGACCCATTGCCTTCACTGCGTCGAGTATGGGCTGGACCTGGGCACGCAGCTCGTCCGGCATGGGCGGGCGGGTGGCCTTGTACTCCGGAAAAATCTCATCGCGGAAAGTCTTCCCTGGCGCATCAAAAACAACGGCGATATGGGCCGGTTGTTCTTCGCGAATGAGCTTGAGGATCATCGTCAGTACGCCGTGCAGCGCGCCGGTTGGTTCACCCTGTGAATTGGTGAGTGCCGGCAGCGCGTGAAAAGCGCGATACAAATACGATGACCCGTCGATAAGGACGAGGTCGGTCATCGGTAGGTTCCAACTAATCTGGCGGAGCTTCGGCTTCTTTTTTTTCCTCTTCCTCTGTCTCCGCGGGGGCGGGTGGCGCAACTTCGATTCTGCTTGGGTCATCCGGCAAGTACAGTGGACCACTCTGGCCACACCCGGAGAGCGGCAACACGAATAAGAATCCGGCGAGCATAACGATAAGGCGTTTCATTGGGATGCCCCGTAACAGCGATGGGTCAATTATAGAGGGCCGCACAACAAATAGGGCATCATTTTGCGTAGCGTATCGCGACCTTCCGGTAGGCATCGCGGAACGGAATACCTTCTTCACGTACGAGCCGGTAGGCTTCCGCGGTTGCGAATATGCCTTCATCGAGTTTGATGTTCTGCGGCAGGAAATTCAGGCCTTCGAGCAGGTAGGCCATGATATCGACGCTGTCGATCGCAAGATCGATGGCACGAAACAACGGCGACTTCAGGCGCTGCAGGTCGCGGTGATAACCCGACGGCAGTTTCGCCGTGATCATGAGCGATTCGTCGAGGCAGGCCTGGGCCGTTGCCGACGAGGCACGCAGCAGTTCGAGTACGTCGGGATTGCGTTTCTGCGGCATGATCGACGAGCCGGTTGTCACTTCGGCCGCCAGCGAGATATAGGCAAACTCCTGTGTATAGAACAACAACAGGTCACTCGCCATGCGGCTGACGTCCTGCATCAGCAGCGTGATTTCGAACAGCATCGCGCTTTCGGCTTTGCCGCGCGACAACTGCACGGCAGTGACCGGTGACTGGGTGCTGGCAAATTCAAGCGCGGCCGTCGTCATTTCGCGATCGAGCGGCAATCCCGGTGTACCGTAACCGGCTGCACTGCCCAGGGGATTCTTGTTAATGCGCGTGAGCGTCGACTGTAGCCCCATGACGGCATCGCCGAATCCTTCATCGAAGCCACCGCACCAGAGCGCGACGGTGGAGGGCATTGCATGTTGCATGTGTGTATAGCCCGGTATTTCTACGTCACCCTGGCGTACGGCCAGGCCGGCGAGCGATGACTGCAGTTGTTCGACCCGAGCGGCAAGATCGCGTGCCGCGTCGCGCAGGTAGAGACGCAGCGCTGTGAGTACCTGGTCATTGCGCGAGCGACCCAGGTGCAGTCGACCACCGGCAGGCCCGATGTTCGCTGTCAGCCGTGACTCGAGCGCCGTATGTGCGTCTTCATCCTCGAGACCGATGTGCCATTCACCGTCTTCGAAACTCTTTAGAAGAAAAGAGAGACCATCCCGGATCGCCGTAAAATCCTCGTCGCTGATTAACCGGGTCGCTGCCAGCATTTCAGCGTGCGCGATCGAGCCGCGCACATCGTAAGGTACGAGCCGGGCATCAAGCAGATGGTCCTCGCCAGCCGTATAGCGCAGCACGCGCTCATCGAGCGGCAGGCCCTTTTCCCACAGCCGGCTCACGACTCGCTGCCTTGCTCGGCCGGCGTCAAAGCGGCGATGTCGTCGACGACGAGCGTGCCCGTGCCTTCGTTGGTAAAGACCTCGAGCAGAATGCTGTCGGGCAGCTTGTACGAAATGACGTGTACACGTTGTACGCCGTTGGCAAGCGCGAACTCGATTGCCGCGGCTTTCGGCAACATGCCGTTCGCGAGGCTGCCTGCTGCCTTGAGTTTCTTTAGTGCTGCACGATCGATGTAGCTGATGAGCGAGCCCGGATCGTCGATGTCTTCGAGGATGCCTGCGGCACCGGTTGCGAGTATGAGCTTCTCCGCCCCGAGTTCCGCAGCAATCGCAGCGGCCACGGTGTCTGCGTTGATGTTCAGCACGGTACCCGACTCGTCGCAGGACAGCGGGCTTATGACGGGCATCAGGCCGTTATCCAGCTGCTTTTTCAGGACGTCGGCGTCGACCGCGTCGATGTCACCGACGAAACCGTAGTCCACTGTGTCCTGGCCATCGCGCTCGACGGGCGGCCGCTTGTGCGCACGAATCAGACCCGCATCGACGCCACTCATACCGACGGCCGGAATTTGCAGGTCCCGACATGCCGCAAGGATGCGCGTGTTGATCTGCCCATTGAGTACCATTGTTGCGACATCGAGTGACGCGCCATCCGTGACGCGCCGCCCTTCGATGAAGATTGTGTCGAGACCGAGCGCTGCAGCGAGTTTGGTCGATTGGGGTCCGCCACCGTGAATCAGCACGACCTTGATGCCGACCTGGTGCAGGATGCCGACCTGTTCCATGAATGCGCTGGTCTGGGCTATGTCGGCGAAGATTTCGCCGCCGGCCTTGATCACGAATACCTTGCTTTTGAAAAGGCGAATGTAGGGCGCTGCATGTTTCAGAGCCGATACGACAATCGCCTGTTCTCTCTTGCTTGTCATCGAGTGCCTCCCAGCATCTGGTGGAGCACGGCCATCTGCGCGAGCATGCGATTGCGTGCTTCGGGTATCACAACGCTGCGCGGGCCATCGAGAATGATGTCAGCGACCACGACGCCGCGGCGAACGGGCAGGCAATGCATGAAACGACACTCGTCTTTGGCATTGTCGAACCAGGGCTCGTCGACACACCAGTCGAGATGTTCCTCGCGCAGTTTCTGGTCCGCGAGCCGGTCGCCGTAGTGGCGCGTTGACGACCACGACTTGGCATAAATGACATGCGCGTCCTGCATGGCTGCCGTGCGATCGTCGGTCTCTGTGATGGAACCGCCTGCCGCATCGGCCGCAGCGCTCGCTTTTTTCATCAGCTGGTCCGGCAGCTCGAAGCCTTCAGGACGCAATACGGTCACATCCATGCCGCGATGTGCCGCCATGTGCAGCGTTGCGGCAGGCACGGCGAGCGGTAACGGCCTGGGATGGTAGGCCCAGCTCAGCACGAACTTGCCGCCGTTGGCCGGGATGCCGAGGTCGTCCATTGTTTTCCAGTCTGCGAGGCTCTGGCAGGGATGATTCATGGCGGATTCCATATTGATGTAGGGCGTATCAATTAAATCGGTGAGTGCCGTGAACTCGGTCTCGGCAATGTCGTGCTCGATGTTCTTGCGCTCAGCAAACGCGCGAATACCGATCGCATCGCCATACGAGGCGATTACCGGCACGGCTTCGCGTATGTGTTCGGCCGCGGTGCCATCCATGACAATGCCAGGACGCGTTTCCAGGCCGTGAATCGACATATCGGGTGAAATCACGAATGAGCCACCGCCGAGTCGCGTCATCGCCGCCTGGAAAGACGCCAGTGTGCGCAAAGAGGGGCTCAGGAAAAGCAGTGACAATACTTTTCCTTTTAGTGCTTCCGGTTCCGGGTGTGCATCGAGGCGGCCGGCGAGTGCGATGAGTGCCCTGATCTCATCAGTGGAAAAATCGGCGAGGTCGTTGAACGCTTTCATCAGCGGTTTCCTTTCATTAAATCCGTATTACGAGATGGCTTCGAGAGCCTGCGCCAGGTGCTCGACGTGTCCCGATTCAAGCACCAGCGGCGCCAGTATTCTCAAGACATCGGGGTCGCTGCTCGTGCCGGCCAGGATGTCGTGCTCGAGCAGCCCGTTCTGCACCTCTTTCGCAGGACGATCGCAGACGAGTCCGAGCAACAGCCCCATGCCCTGGATCTTCACGACGGGGCCCGTCACGCATTGTTCCCGGATCTGCGCTTCTCTTTGACGCACATTGGCGAGCAGGTCTTCGGCATCGATGGCTTCGATCGTCGCCGTGATGGCGGCCGCGGCGAGGGGGCCGCCACCGAAGGTCGTGCCGAGGTCGCCTGGCCCGAAGCGCGCCGCTATTTTGTGCGTGCAGAGTACGGCCCCGCAGGGGACGCCACCGCCCAAGGATTTTGCACTCGTAATGATGTCCGGATTGATGCCGTGAACCTGCATCCCGAAGAATTGCCCGCAGCGCCCCATGCCCGATTGAACCTCGTCAGCAATCAGCACGACGCCGTGCTCGCGCGTCTCTTTACGCAGTGTTTCGAGGAAGTCGGTTGACAGGTCGTAAGCGCCAGCTACGCCCTGCACGGGCTCTACAATGACGGCGGCGATATCGTCGCTGATCATGGTTTGTGCGGCGGCAACGTCGTCGCGCGGAATAAAGTCCACGTCGAAGGGTTTCGACGGGAAGCCGTACCACTTTTCGGAGTTCCAGGTGACCGCGCCAGCCGCGGCCGTGCGGCCATGGAAGCCGTGCGTCATCGCCAGGATTTTCTTTCTGCCGGTCGCGATGCAGGCCATGCGCAGCGCGTTTTCGTTCGCTTCTGCACCTGAATTTACAAAGAAAACCCGGTCAATCCCCTGCGGCGCAACCCGCACGAGACTTTCCGCGGCCCGCGCACGAATCTCCAGGGCCACGGCATTGCTCTGGAAAAGGAGTTTGTTGTTTTGCTTCTCGATCGCCCGCACCAGCCGAGGATGGCCATAACCCAGTGCGGCGACCGCATGCCCGCCGTAGAGGTCCAGTATTCGTCGCCCGTCTTTGGTAAAAATATCGCAGCCGCTGGCGCGCTCGGGAACGAAAGGCAGCTGTCCATAGACCGGAATCGTCACGGCGGCTTCTCGCACGCGCGGGTCGGTCATGGCGTGCTGTTGCTTCGCGATAGACATCAGGTCCAGCCCGGCGCGGGTGCGGTCAAACCCGTCGTTTCAGGCAGGTTCCAGAGCCGGTTCATCCACTGCATCGCGCCGCCGGCGGCGCCTTTCACGAGGTTATCAATCGCACACATTACGACAACGGACTTGCCGTTGCTGGCGACGCTGATGTGGCACATGTTGCTGGCCACGACGTTTTTCAGCCGCGGTGTTGCCGGCACAACTTCGACGAAGGGCGCATTGCTGTAAGCCTGCTCATACACGTCGCGCAAAGTTGCCTCAGACACGGCCGAGATTGCTTTGGCCTGCAACGTGATATGAATGCCGCGTGCGAAGGGTCCCGAGTGCGGCACGAAATGCACGCTGGTTTCACGCCCACTGGCGGCCTTCGTCAGACCCTCCATTTCCGGCGCATGCCGATGTGCCAGCGGTTTATAGGCATAGAGATTACTGTTTCGCTCCGGGTGGTGTGTGCCCGCCTGAGGACTCCGGCCGGAACCCGTGCTACCCGTAATGCCGCTCACATAGACTTCGGCGTCTGTCAGTCCGGAACGAATGAGCGGCACGGTAGCCAGCAGCGTTGCGGTGGCGAAGCAGCCCGGGTGGCCGACGTGCGGTGCGTCCACGGTGTTGACGTGTTCCGGCACGGCGCAGATAAACTGGTCGAGCAATTCGGGTGCGCCGTGGTCGGTATTGTAAATGGCCTCGTAGTCGCTTTGACTGGCATAGCGAAAGTCGGCCGACGAGTCGACGACATGTACGCTGATGCCCTTTTTCTCAGCGGCGTTGAGTGCGTTCGCGATGACACTGGCGGATGCGCCGTGTGGTGCGGCGGAGAACAACGCCAGGTTGCTGCCAGAGTCGATCTGATCGAGCCAGGCCGTGTGTGCGACAAAGGATACGCCGCGAAGTGCCTGCGAAAGATGACCAAACGTATCGCCAATCGGCGAGCCGGCTCGGCTGTCCGACACGGCGGCCGCGAGTTCGAACTGCGGGTGTACGGTGACCAGGCGCAGCAGCTCGCCGCCAACGTAACCACTCGCGCCCAGAACTACCGAAGGAATCGCACTGCTCATGCTTTTTCCTTATTCAGCAGGTCGGCGACCAAATCACCGAGAGCCACGCCGTGTGAGAGCGCGTTGATAGCGGGTAGTGCCAGGCGTTCGTCGATTTGCTGAACGCCGACATCGTTATCGGTTGCAGGTCCGGTGACGACAGCTGGTTCGATGCCGAAGTCGTTGCGCAGGATTTTCGCGCCGCCCCAGGCCGACACCGGATCATTGGCGCAAAGCACAACAGCCGTCAGCGCTTTGCGTATGGCCACATCGGACAAGATGGCTTCGACGCCGTAGGCACCGAGCAGGCCGTCGCCGAGTTCCAGGACGATGACGTCGGGGCTTTTTTTCGCCAGCCCCGTCAACAAGGCACGAGTCAGCGCGGGGCCGTTGGCGGCGGTCGTCGTTACGATGCCGAAGTCCGAGAAGATCATCGTGTCAGATGCGCCCGCGTCCTGCATGGCAAGCACGTCACGCCGTAACGAGACGCCCGTGGCTTTGCATGCCGAGACATTGAACCCGAGATGACGAAGCCGGCCGACGATTGCGCACGCGGCCGCTGTTTTGCCCGAGTCCATACAGGTGCCGGCCATCGCGATAACCGGAACGCCATTCGTATCCAGCGCTTCATCGTCATCGAGTGTGTCCGAGCCCGCTCGTGCCGGTACACCGATGCGCTCACCAAGATACGGGAAGGAGAGGACCGTACCGAGTACCTTGCACTCGAACGGTGGCCCGACGTCCGGGTTGGCTGAGTCACAAAGTCCAAGGACTCCGCCAATGTTCAGCATCTGGATTGTGTCGCCCGGTTCGAGTTTCACAGGAAGATGGCCTGAGTAGCCGCGCAGCGCCTTACGATGTCCAAGGGCGCCGACGACGATGTCGCCCTGGTTAACCGTGGCCATCCGTCCCGAGGTCAGCTCGAGCTGGTTGTAGCGCGCCTTGTTGTTGAGCACCTGTACCGCGATCAGCACGCCCTCTTCGCAGGGAATATCCGCCGAGACACGCAGCTCTGAGCCAAGATTGTTGTGCTGTGCCACAGACGCGATTTTGTCGACCACGATGTTTTTCACGACCGCTCCCCGGCAGCCTGCCCAGCCCGTGTCTGTAATGAGCCGGTCAGAGACAGAATGCGCGCGTAGCCGACGGCGTCGCTTGCGGTCCACTCGCCGGCAGACTCACCGTACACGCCCTTCGTTGCCGCGAGCAGCGAGTATGGCGAGCTTGTGCCTTCGATAAACAAAGCCCCCGGATGCAGGGCGAAACGCACGGTACCCGTGACCCGTTTTTGCGAAGATGTCAGTAACGCCTCAATATCGTCGCAGGCGAGATCCAGCTGCTTGCCTTCGTGTACAAGGTCGCCATACACGGCCGCGACACTGTCTTTGATCCGTGCCTGCTGTGCGCTAAGCACCAGCTTTTCGAGTTCGCGGTGTGCAGTAATCAATGTGATTGCGGCGGGCGCTTCAAACGCGACGCGGCCTTTGGTGCCGAGCACAGTGTCGCCCAGGTGAATGCCGCGACCGATACCATAACTTCCTGCAAGTACTTCCAGCTTTTCGACGAGCTCAACAGGCGACAGGAATTCGTCATCGAGGGCGACCGGCACACCGGCTTTGAACTCGAGTGTGTGGCGGGAAGGATCCCTGGGTTCAATGAATGCGTTCGCGGAAAGCACCCACGCCGATTCCGGGATCGAGTTTTCTGACGTCAGTGTTTCCTTTCCACCGATCGTAATTCCCCAAAGACCGCGGTTGATGGAATAAGCGGATCCCTGCATCGGCAAGGGCAAACCGTTTTTCTTGAGATAGTCGAGTTGCTCATCTCGTACCCAGTTGTTGTCGCGCACGGGCGCCAGTGACACGAGATCCGGGTTGAGCGTACGCAGCGCGACTTCAAAACGGACCTGGTCGTTGCCGGCCGCCGTGCAGCCATGAGCCACTGTCGTGGCGCCGCGTTCAGTGGCGATTCTTGCGAGGCGCTCAGCCTGCAAACCACGTTCGGCGCCGACGCAGAGTGGGTAGGCCTGGCCACGCAGAACATTACCGGCTATCAGGTAACGAATAACGGTGTCGAAGAAATCCTGTTTGGCATCGATGAGCACATGCTCGATCGCACCGAGCGCAAGCGCGCGTTTTTCGAGCGCGACCGCAGCTTGCTGATCGATACCACCCGTGTCGACACACGCCGTTATGACATCCCGGCCATAGTTTTCCTTTAGCCAGGGCACGCAAAACGATGTATCCAGTCCGCCTGAAAACGCGAGAATGATAGGGGATTGGTCCACTGGGTTCTCCGGGAAGTGTCAGATGCGAGCGGAGCGCTCGATCCGGGCAACTAACTGTTTTTGTGCATGAGAGGATTCGGTCGCGACAAATACCGTGTCGTCACCGCCGATGTTGCCGATCATTTCCGGCCAGTCGCTGCGATCGAGCGCGAGCGCGACGCGTTGCGCCGCGCCGATGGCAGTTCGAATGACCAGCAGATTAGGACCGGCCGGGCTGATCTTGCGCAGCAGGGGAGCGATCTCGGCCATCTGCTTGTCGCCCGCCTCATCGACCCCCGGGAGTTCGTATCCCCTGGATGTCTTGATGGCGCCGAGCTCGCGAAGATCGCGACTGACGCTCGATTGTGTGGCGACAAGCCCCAGGGCAACCAGGGCATCCACGACAAATTGTTGCGTTCGGGCCGGGCCCTTACGCAGCAATTGCCGTATCGCATCTCGGCGCTGTGCTTGATCTTCGCTTGAATTTGGCATAATTATGCGCATATTTATACCGTCATGCGCATAATAGGTCAAGCCCCGGGTTCGCCTTTTTCGCAAAGTTTTTTGCGCTACACTGCGCCGCTTTAATAATCCGAAGGATCGAAATGCGGCTAGCCGAGACCGTCGAGGTCATAACAGGCGAGAACCCGGTCGGCAGCGTCATCTGGCTGCACGGCCTGGGTGCCGACGGGCACGACTTCGAGCCCATCGTGCCCGAGCTGCGATTGCCTCAAGAGCTGCCGCTGCGTTTTGTTTTTCCGCATGCCCCGTTGCGGCCCGTCACGATCAATGGCGGCATGGCGATGCGCGCCTGGTATGACATTCTCAGTCTCGATACCGCGGGCCGGGCTGACGCACAGGGGGTGCGCGACAGCACCGCACTGCTCGAAGCGCTTATCAACCGCGAGATCGAGCGCGGCATTGACGCGAACAAGATCGTGGTCGCCGGCTTTTCCCAGGGCGGCGCCATAGCAATCAATGCCGTGCTGCACTCAAAGCTCCGCTTCGGCGGGCTGATGGCTCTGTCGACTTACATCGCGTTGCCCGGCGAACTCGGCGCCAGTACCGGGAACCGGGATGTACCGGTGTTCATGGCGCACGGCAGCTTGGACCCGATGTTGCCCATGCAATGGGGCCGCGCGTCGGCGGACAAACTGATCGAGGCGGGTTTTAGTGTCGAATGGCATGACTACCCGATGGCGCACGCCGTGTGTGCCGCAGAAATCGATGATATTCGCGCGTGGTTGCTGTCGGTTTTTGCGCAGGTCAAGTCCGGGTCGTGAATGTAATTCGGGATTCTCCGATCGAAAGGCCTTCGGGGTCGAAACGTCGCTCGACCATCCGCCATTTACCCGAGTCGTCGGCAAGCACGACAGTCGAACAGCGCGTACCGTATTCGGGCATCACGATGAACGGTGCGGTAATCGAGTGTGCCCTGGCAAAGCCGAGGCCCCTCGAAACGACCTCCTCGACCGGACCTTTGTTGCGGTCGTCGAGCAAACGCAGCAGCGTGGTTTCGTTGACGGCGTTTCGATCCAGCAGTGCAGCCAGTTCTTGCTTGCTGCGCCTGACTTTGTCCCAGGGCCCGTCCAGCAGCTCGTTACTGAGCCCGTAGAGACCGACAGGCAATGTGCGCGGCCCACCGTCGCGGTTGGAGAGAAACGCGACATCGTGGAGGTCGCCAACGATCAGGTTGAATCCAGCGTAGGCGGCGCCATCAATCGTTTCGAGATAGCCAAGTGGCGGCTGGCCGCTCTCCAGGAAGTCCGTGACGAGGTGTCCGCGCGACCGAAATCCTGGCGAGACGGGCACGGCGTCCCGGAAATTCGTGACAGTGGCAAAGCGCCCATTACGGTGCAGCGCCAGCCAGGTGCCGCCGGCCTGCAGGTCTCTTCCGCCCACGATATCCGGCTTGTCAGGCCACCAGTGCGCTTTTTGGGTCGGGCGTGCATGGAACTCATCGCGGTTACCCGCGAGGATCAGCGGATGCTCTTTGCTTTGTCCGATCGCCAGTACAACGAGGCACACGGTCAGTCAACGTTGCCGAGCATAATCCAGTCGTCAACCAGTCGCCTGGCGATCGAGATCCGAAACGGCAGCTTGGGGAACTCCGAGCGCAGGTCTTCGCGAGTAAACCACTGCGCGTCTTCGAGTTCCCCATCGTTCAGGACGATGTCGGTCGAGGTCGCCTCTGCCATGAAGCCGAGCATCAGTGCCGATGGAAACGGCCAGGGCTGCGAGCTGTGATAGCGCACGGCACCGACACGAATGTTGGTTTCTTCATAGACCTCGCGTCGCACAGAATCTTCCAGGCTTTCGCCGGGTTCGACGAAGCCTGCGATTGTCGAGTAACGATGCTCAGGCCAGCTTTGCTGCCGCCCGAGCAGGCAACGTTCTCCGTCATGAACGAGCACGATGATGGCAGGATCCGTACGCGGAAATATTTCCTTACCACAATCCGGATTAACGCAACGTTGCGTATTGCCACCGGCCTCAGGCAACGCCGCCGAACCACAGAGAGCGCAATACGACTGCGATGCATGCCAGACCACGAGCGCCCGCGCATGTGCGACGAGATTGGCCTCGTCCAGTGGCAGTTTCGTACCCAGGAAGCGCAAGCTCTCGAACGACCCGAACTCGGCGAACGGCTGTTGCTGATGCGCGTCAATCGCAAGCGCGAACGCCGGCTTGTTTCTGAACAGCCCGAGAAAGATCAGGTTGTGTTCGTTGACATAGGGTTCGATTTGCGACCGTTTGAGCCATACCGCGTGCGGCGGATCGCCGCCAATCAGGCAGAGATCACCCCACACGGGAACGAAGCGTGCGTCTTTGCTGACAGCAGCCTCGCTGAGCCAATCCGGATCCTTACGGCGATCGCCGCTGCGATCGACAAACGCGCCCGCAAATACGTTGTAGTTTTCCAATGTTCGCTGCGCGCGACGACCTTACTGTTTTGCGAGCAGGTCGCGAATTTCGGTTAGCAGCTTTTCTTCGGCCGATGGTTTGGGCGGCTCCGCGGGCTTGGCTTCTTCCTTCTTCTTCATGGAGTTGAGTCCCTTGATCACCATGAATATCGCGAATGCGATGATGACAAAATCAAGCACGGTATTGATGAACATGCCGTAGTTGATCGATGCGGCTCCCTCACCCTCGCCCAGCGCAATTGCCAGCTGGCTGAAGTCCACGCCACCCATGATCATTCCGATAGGCGGCATGATCACATCCGCGACCAGGGACGAAACGATCTTGCCAAACGCCCCACCGATAACGATTCCGACGGCCATGTCGACGACATTGCCACGCATTGCAAACGCTTTGAACTCATTTAACATTGGTTTTGACTCCCTTGATATCGCTTTTTTTGTTTTCGTACGGCAACGCCGCAAGGCGCTGATTGTACCGGAAAATTGTACCGGAAAAGACAACCAGCCGGAGTGTCAAAAGCTCGTCTGGCCCGGCTTTTGTCGGCTTGAGCCGCGCGGGATTTCCATGCAACAAGTCGGGCATATTCTGTAGTCCAGCGCGTAGGCATCCTGAACGTAGTGCGCTTCACAACTTCGACAGTGAGCAAGGTAGAGCTCGTCGTTGTAGGAGATGCACTGCAGCAGATTCCAGGCCCATTCAAAACTGAGTTTGGCGTTTTCATGCAGTAACAGGTAGGTCTCGTAGGCCCGGCAAAGGCGATGGCCAAATTCGACGTCCGGACGTGGCCAGCAAGCGTGCACATGATGCTCGTGATCGATACGAATCAGCATCCCGGCGTAAAACAGCGCCACCAGCGTCGTTGCCTGGTTCTGGTTTTCGGGGTTCTTGACGTAGCGTGCCACCTGGCGCGGCGATTTGCCCCGCCGTCGCTTCACGGCCACGTTGCCGCTGTTGCGAAAATAGGTGGCGTACAATTTTCGAATCCGGTCATCGGACAGGCCCGTGCACTCTCGAATGGTGCGGGTACGGGCTTCATGTCGAATCATTCGCAATGCCAGCTCGAACTGGCTGCGTTCCCCTGAGTATCGGTCGTCGCTTAGTCGCATTGTTGGCTCTTTTTGCTAGAAACTGACCATATATGGTATATCTGTAGCCTATAATATCCATAAATGGTCGGCTAGTCCGAAATATAGAAATTATGACTATGGGCGAGAAACGCGCCCAAATCGCGGGGGATACATGGAATACCAGGGACTGACGACCGACGATCTTGCCAACATCCATGCGCTCAACCGGTTTTTTTTGAAAGCGATTGCAGGGTCCGCGGCGGAGGGTTTTGGTGTCATCGCCAGGAGGCGCCTGTCTGAATCGCAGCTGTCACGGCTTGCCGGCGCGCCGTTCCTGTTGTTCTCGTTTCGCGAGCAGGACCATGACTACTGGCGGCGCGTGCTGGCCGACGATCCGCAAATAGACCTGATCGATTCGGGGAACCCGCGGAACCAGGAAGTGGAGCAACTGCAGGTGGCCGGATTGAGCTTTCTCTGGCAGCTCGTGCGTCGCAATCCCTATGCAGCACGAATCGTGAGCGGCGCGTCCGTGAGCTGGTGTGAGCGCGTTGCCGGACTGACGCTGGTCAAGCTCTTGCAAAGAGCCGCGACGCGCGGCGATCTGCTCCGAATTCGTTTTCCCGACGAAGCAACGATATGGCGTCGTCTGCTGGAAAACGGCATCAGCCCGCAGCGCCAGGCCCGATTTGCATCGCAGCAATCTGCGCTGCAAGCGCTGCTGACACGTACCCCCGAGCTGCAATACAACAGGATGTCCGCCGCCGCGTGCAGGATTCGCGACACCAAGGTGTGACGACCGCGAGCGCATGGTTACAATACGCGACCTTATGATCGCGCTCTCGATAAGAAACCTCACAAAGACCTACAGCAACGGCAACCAGGCACTGAAGGGCATCGACCTGTCCGTGGAAAGTGGCGATTTTTACGCGCTGCTGGGTCCAAATGGTGCGGGCAAAACTACAGCCATCGGCATCGTTAGCTCACTTGTCAACAAGAGCGGCGGCGAAGTCGAGGTGTTCGGCCACAACATCGACAAGGAACTCGAAGCGGCCAAAGCCTGCATCGGTATCGTCCCGCAGGAAGTGAATCTCAATCTTTGGGAATCGGTCGGCAATATCGTAAGGAATCAGGCGGGTTATTATGGCCTGCACGGAAAACTGGCGAAGCAGCGTGTGGAGAAATACCTGCGTGCCCTGAGACTGTGGGACCGTCGCAATGACGTCGCGCGCAGTCTTTCGGGCGGTATGAAACGGCGGCTGATGATTGCCCGGGCCCTCGTACATGAGCCCAGACTGCTCATTCTCGATGAGCCAACAGCCGGAGTCGATATCGAAATTCGACGTTCCATGTGGGAGTTTCTCGAGAAAATCAATGAAGCCGGCACAACCATAATCCTGACGACGCATTATCTCGAAGAGGCAGAGTCCTTGTGTCGGCATATCGCAATCATCGATGAAGGCAGGATTATCGAAGACGCGAAGATGAGTGACGTACTCAGAAAGCTGCAGCGCGAAGTGTTTGTGCTCAGCCTCACGGAAGAATTGCTCGAAGCCCCGACCCTCGACGGCTTCATGACACGACTGCGCGGCGACCGCGAGCTGGAGGTCGAGAAAGGCCCCGACTGTGACCTTAACGATCTGTTCGTACAACTCAACGCACGCAACATTCATGTGTCCAGCCTGCGTAACAAGGCGAACCGGCTCGAAGAACTGTTCATGCGCCTCGTTGAGAGCAAGCAAATGGAGGCTGACACATGAACATCGGGCTTAACCTGGTGGCCGCAAAAACCATCGTTCGCAAGGAAGTAGTGCGGGTGCTGCGCATCTGGGTGCAGACGGTCGTGCCTCCGGCCATCACCATGACGCTGTACTTCATCATTTTCGGCAACCTGATCGGCAGGCGCATCGGCAGGATGGATGGTTTCGATTACATGCAGTACATCGCGCCTGGCCTGATCATGATGTCGGTCATCACAAACTCCTATGGAAACGTGGTGTCGTCTTTTTTCGGTGCCAAGTTCGGCCGCCATATCGAGGAAATGCTGGTAGCGCCAATGTCATATGCGACAATTATTGTTGGTCACGTAGCGGGCGGCGTGCTGCGTGGACTGCTCGTCGGCCTGCTGGTCACGATCATTGCGCTGTTCTTCACGCGCCTGACCGTTGCTCATCCACTGGTAACGATTTCGATTGTTCTGCTGTCTTCAATCGTATTTTCACTAGCCGGCTTCATCAACGCGGTCTTCGCAAAGAAGTTCGATGATATTTCAATCGTTCCCACATTCGTTCTGACGCCCCTGACTTACCTCGGGGGCGTCTTCTATTCGATATCGATGCTGCCGGAATTCTGGCAAAACGTATCGAAAGCAAACCCCATCCTCTACATGGTCAATGCGTTTCGCTACGGTATTCTTGGTACATCAGACATCAACATCGGTCACGCATATTCGATACTGATTATTTTCATTGTCATTCTGTTCACCGGCTGCATGTACCTGATGCGGCGTGGTATCGGTATTCGCGAATAATCATGTGTGGCCGGTTCGCATTCTATTCGCCCAGTGAAGCCGCCGCCGCGTTATTCCGTGTATCGACGTCCACGGAAGTTCAGCCGCGTTACAACATCGCCCCGACCCAGGATATCGCGGCGATTCGCGAAGACGGAGACAAGCAGCGTGAGCTCGTTATGTTGCGTTGGGGGCTTGTGCCGTTTTGGGCCAAGGACCCGTCGATAGGTAATCGCATGATCAACGCGCGCGCGGAAACAGTCGCTGAAAAACCCTCATTTCGTGCCGCGTTCCGGCATCGCCGTTGCATCGTCCTGGCGGACGGGTTCTATGAGTGGCAGAGACACGGTGACACCAAAACGCCGTATTTCATTTCGCTGGCAAGCGGAGAGCCATTCGGGCTCGCAGGCCTTTGGGAGAACTGGAATGACAAAGAGAGCGGCGAATCGCTGCAGACGGCAACGTTAATTACAACCACGGCGAACGAGTTCATGCAGCCTCTGCATCATCGAATGCCGGTTGTTCTGGAGCCGGGTGCGGCCGACGAATGGCTCGCCGGATCGCCCGATATGCTGGAGCATGTAATTGAGCGAACGCCGCGGCTGCAGGCATGGCCGGTCGACCGAAGAGTCAACAATGCACGCAACGAAGGCAAGGAGCTAATCAATGCGGCCGGCGATATCGTCCGTTGAAACGATCGGCATGAACGACACCAGCAGAGTCCCGGGTCCTCCATGGACACCGAGTGCAGTTCCCAGTTCACTGAGCGTGAGTTTCTCGATAGCCGGCAGGCGTGAACGAATCTGCTCTGCAAGCTCCCTTGCATCTTTCTCACAAATCGCGTGCGCGATGCCGACTTCGATCGGCTGATCTTTGGGCACGCGGCGGGCGATGAATTTCGCGAAACGCGCAGTGCGCTTATGACTGCCGAGCTGGAAGCCGCCCACAGCGACCTGTCCATCAGGTGTCGTGCGGAGAATTGCCTTAAGCCGCAATAAATCCGCGACGGTTTTCACCCAACCCGGGAGACGACCGCCGCGAACCGCATAGCGCAGGTCCTGGAGCAGGGCATAGGTCCGCGTCCGCGGAACCTGTTCACTGACAAGGGCGATTGTCGTTTCGATATCAATACCACGGTCGGCACACTCTGCGGCGAGTACCGCGAGTTGGCCCTGACCGAGGGAGGCGTTCTTCGAGTCGATAACGTGGATGCGCCCCGACGCGCTGCTCCTGGATGCGGCCAATTGAGCCGCTTGATAAGTGCCGCTGACAGCGCCCGTCAGGTTTATTGACAGCACATCTTCGAAATGACTGGCGAGAAATTGGAACTGCCGGCGGAAATCTCCAGGAGCCGGCTGCGACGTCGTCGGATGATCGGGGTTGGATTCGAGTTCCGCATAGAACTCATTGATCGTGATGCTGACCTTGTCGAGATAGCCGTGGCTGCCGAATTGTATCCGGCAGGGAACCAGGTGGATGTCAAGACGTTCCATGTCCTCGTCGGGAATGTCGGCCGCCGAATCTGTGATTACGGCGAAACGTCGCCTCCTGTCGTGTGTACTGTGTTGCTGGCGATGCATGTCGTCCGCTTTTTCCGCGCTGAGTTCGCCGAATTGACGGGCAATTTCGAAAACGTCATCCGGGTCGTCGACATGGATATGAATTTTCGCTTTGCGCTTTGTTCCAGCAAGCACAAACGAGTCGCCAATCACGGTGAGCGCTTCGCGCAGCTTACGCCGGTTGATTTCAGGCGCGGTAACGATACATTCGGTGCAAAATCGAAACTTCGACTCGTTATCGGCTTCGGCGAAATCGACGGCGGGCCCGATATCGTATTGCATTGAGATATCAGGCATCGGCACGATCGTTCCGTCGCTCAAATAAACCGACATGCCGGCCACGAGTTCCACAAACCCCTTGGCGCCGGCATCCACGACCCCCGCTTTGCGCAAGACCTCAAGTTGATTGGGCGTATTTGCCAGCGCTACTTCAACCTGTTGCAGCGCTCTTTGGACGACGCTGGGAAACTCACCTTCGCGGTCTTGCGAGACCTGGTACGCGATACTGTCTGCAAATGCGGCGACAACCGAGAGAATAGTGCCCTCGCGGGGCTTCGACAATGCGTCGTGGGCGTATTCGCTGCCCATGCTGACGGCCTTGCCAAACGTGTAGGTCGTGAAGCGGCTGATCTCGCCGGCAGAGTCGCTCATACCCTGAAAGAACTGCGCGACAATTGCGCCGGAGTTTCCGCGCGCGCCATCGAGCAGCGCGTCGGCGATCGCGGCGAGCATCGTGCCCAGGTGTTTCTCGCCGGTTTTGTTGAGCACGGCGAGTGCCGCGCCGAATGTGAGACTCAGGTTTGTACCGGTATCACTGTCTGCAACCGGGAACACGTTGATGCGATTCAAAAGCTGCTGTTCGCCGAGGACCTGGTGTATTCCTGACGTCAGGGCGAGGGCGAACGCGTCGCCATCGAGGTATTTCGAGAGCGGACTCGCCAAGCTGCGCGCTCTAGTCGCGCCGTAATAAAAAAGAAGTGCCGCGGTATCCGAGAACGACACCTTCGGGCGTAATTTCCTCGACGACGGGGCCCTCGGCGAGCTGCGAGTTCTCACGTTGTTTGGACATGTTGATGAACACGAACCGGTCGTTGGGGACGTCACTGTAGACGTGTATGTCCAGGTGCAATTCAGGCAGCACAAGTGTGCCGTTCGCTCGCAGCTCCTGAATCGTCGGCAGTACCCTCGAACCCGCCGGCGGGGCGGAGTAAACGACGCCTGGCGTCACAGCCGGCTCAGCTTGCGAGCGCTGCGGGAGGTCTGCAGTGGGCGCGCGGCGCGCGGGTGCATTTTGTTTTGCGACAGCGACCTTTTCTGCGAAACTCGGTTCGTTCAATGTCGATTCGTCCGGTGTGGACTCGTCCAATGTCGTCTCGTTCAGTGCCGGTTCGTGAGTCTCGGTCACCGGTATCGAGGGCAGGCTCAGCGGCTTGGTATCCGGCCGAAAAAACAGGCCAAGCAAGACGAGCAGGTTGATTGCAAGCAACAGCCCTAGTGCCCACAGCCAGCGCGGTACGCCGGAGCTGCTGCCGCCCGTCGGGACTCCGGCAAATTCCGCCGAGCTCTGCTGCTGTCGGTCTGTTTCTGATTTCTTTAGCGCGTCGAGTATGAATGACATCGGCTAGTCCTGAGCCAGAAGCGGCGTCTTGAGACGCGGAGTGCCGTCAATTGCAAGCAGCGAATTGATGACGATCTGCGTTTGTTGTCCGGCGAGCCCGTCGACACTGAGTCGGTGGGTTCGCTGGAAAGCCCGGACGACCTGCTCGAGCTCCGTATCGTATACATCGGACATGGGATCGCGGGTGGTAAACTGGTCGTCGATCGACGCGAGACTCTCGCGCAGCCATAGCACAGCGGCGCCGCTCGAATTGGGTCCGAGAGAAACCGCCTGTCCGCTCGGTGGACGCCACAGCAACAGGTACTGCCCGAACCAGGCGTCGGTGATCGATTCAACCGGGTGCGTTACGAGGACGCCACCAATCGATAGCTCCGCGGTGTTGCCATGAACGGCCATCAGTACGATTTCGTGGGATTCGCCGCCAGCGTCGATCAGGGTCAGGATGGCCGGCCGGTCCATCTGCCGCAGTCCGCTCCAGGAACCACGCTGGTAAAGACAGGCGAGACCCGCGTCGCTGGCCTGCGAGCAAGCGCTTTTTCCACCCCTGTCGTAATCGAGACCCCAGGCGCCAAACAGTGTGGTTAGGGCAGAAGATGTGCTCGTCAATTCGGCCGCGAGCTGCAGCTGCTCATTCAGCGTTGGCTGTGCTTCGGGTAATTCGAGCGCAGTGACAGGTTCCGTTTGCAATGCCGCCAGTGTTTCATCGAGGGGCTCGGCAGCGACAGCTTCCGCGGGTGCGTCGGCGATCAAGACCGGCTGCGATTCCTGCTGCCGGGTCAACGACCAAATGCTCGCGGCGATAATGGCAATACCAGTGAAGCCTGCCGCAATAGCGACCGGGCGCAGCCACGAAGAGCGTTCCAGCTGCCCGCGAACTTCGGCGGCGGCGCGGCGAATGAGCCGGCGATCGACACGACGCGATTCGAGGCTGTACGCACCGAGCAACGCACGGTCACAGATCACATTGATCAGGCGTGGTACTCCCTGCGATAGCTGGAACGTTTCTTTTTTTGCGCCCGGGTCGAATACCTCACCGAGTGCGCCCGCGACCTTGAGGCGATGTTCGATGTAGTGCGCAGTTTCTTCTGCGGTCAGCGGCTCGAGGTGGTAACGACCGGTGATGCGTTGCGCGAGCTGTCGAAGATCATTGCGCGCAAGTAGTTCACGGAGTTCAGGCTGGCCGATCAGGATTATTTGCAACAGCTTCTGTTTTGCGGTTTCGAGATTGGTCAGCAGCCGCACTTGTTCCAGCACGGCCGGCGACAGATTCTGTGCTTCGTCGACAATCAGGATCGTTCGGCGTCCTTCCGCATGGGCCTTGAGAAGATGTCGATTGAGCGCGTCGGTCAGCGCCTTGATGCTGCCCCTGTTGTGCGGCACGTCGATATGGAGTTCCTCGCAGATCGTTGCGAGAAACTCGACGACCGATAGCTGCGGATTTAATACGACGGCAACGTCGGCGTTGTCGGGCATGCGGTTCAGAAGCAGCGTGCGAACGAGGGTCGTCTTGCCGGTGCCTACTTCGCCCGTCAGTTGGATAAAGCCGCCGCTCTCGGTAACGCCGTACACGAGGTGGGCCAGCGCCTCGCCGTGTCGCTCGCTCATGAAAAGGTAACGCGGATCAGGCGTTATCGAAAACGGTTTTTCATTCAGGCCGAAAAAACTGGTGTACATGAATCCCCACAAAGGGCTGTGCTGACCCTCGATTCTACCCTAATCACTGCCCGTCCAAGGTCCTGGCCCGGCCAACGGACGCGCTGCCGAATCGATCGCGAATCTCGTCAACGGCCTGATCTATCGGCGCATCCGGCTGATCCGGGGCCGCAGCAAACAGGTCAGCTTGCTCTGCCGGGGCGAGATTGCTGCCACCGACGCCCAGCAGGCGGATCTTTGCAGCCGGATTGCGCCCAAGCCAGGCCTGCAGGAGTGTGCGCGTGACCGCGTACAGTTGATCGGTGCCATTCGCGGGCGGGCTGATGCTGCGTTGTCTCGTGTAGGTCCGGAAATCGGACTGTCGAATCTTGATGTGTACCGTGCCCGCAGCCAGGCCGGCTTTTCGCAGGCGGCTGGCCGTGCGCTCGGACAAGCGCAGCAATTCGCGGTTCATTTGCTCGCGGCTTGCAAGATCCCTGTCATAGGTTTCCTCTGCGCTGATGGATTTTTCGGCACGGGAAGGGACTACGGGTCGAGCGTCGTGTCCCGAGGCACGGTCGCGCGTCTTCCGGGTGAATCGCCCGAATATGGGTTCGAGTACGCGATCGTCGGCCATGCGCAGGTCGCGTACGGTGCAGATGCCGACCGCGGAGAGGCGCGCCAGGGTCTTGCGGCCTATGCCTGGAATCACGGAAACGGGCAGCGGATCGAGACGGGCCTCATAGTCCTCGGGCCAGACGACCGTCAGCGCATCCGGTTTATCGAGATCCGAGGCGATTTTCGCTACCAGTTTGTTTTCGGCGACGCCGACAGAGGCCGTCAGCCGGGTCTCATCCAGTATTCGCTGCTTGATGGCCATAGCGATCTCTGCCGGCGCGCCGAACAGGGTCACGCTCGCGGTGACGTCGAGAAAAGCCTCATCGAGCGACAGGCCTTCCACTACGGGCGTGAACTCGCGAAAGATGGCGAAGATCTGCCTGGATACGGACTTGTAGTGAGACATGCGCGGCTTGACGCGGCAGAGCTCGGGGCAACGCCGAATCGCTTCAGCCATTGGCATCGCCGAGCGGATACCGAAGGTCCGCGCCTCGTAGCTGGCCGCTGCAACGACACCGCGGTTGCTTCCCCCGCCTACGACAACCGGCTCGCCTCGCAGCCCAGGGTTGTCGCGCTGCTCGACAGACGCATAATACGCGTCCATATCAACGTGCAGTATGCTGCGCGTTGTTGGTGGCATCCGTTTATTGGCCCCGTTCGACGATGAAACGGGCGAGCCACTTCAGCGGCGTCGCCTCGTTACCGAAGCGCTCGAGATGCTGTAGCGCACCGTTCAATAATTCCTCGCAACGCTGCCGTGACCGGTCGAGTCCGAACAGGCCCGGATACGTCGCCTTACCGAGCCGCTGGTCGGCGCCGGCCTGTTTGCCGATCACGTGAGTTTCGCCTTCGATATCCAGGATATCGTCTTTGATCTGAAAGGCGACGCCGATAGCACGACCAAATGCGTCGATCGCCTGGATATCCGGCTCCGAGAGGTCTTCCCGAAGCAGGCAGGCAGACATTACCGCGGCGTGAATCAGCGCCCCTGTCTTCAGCGAGTACATAACCTCGAGTGCTTCCGTGCTCATCGAGCTTCCTTCCGCGGCGAGGTCGATCGACTGGCCACCCGTCATGCCGGTTGAACCGCAAGCATCGGCAATGAGATGGATAAGGGCGATCCTGGCCGTTGCCGTAACGCCTTCCTGCGTCGATAGCACCGAAAATGCCAGTGGCTGCAGCGCGTCGGCGGCGAGTATTGCCGTGGCCTCGTCGTACTTGATGTGTACGGTTGGCTTGCCGCGACGCAGGTCGTCATCGTCCATGGCGGGCAGGTCGTCGTGAACTAGCGAGAACGCGTGAATCAGCTCGATAGCGACGGCAGGCGCATCGAGCAAGGCGGCGTCGACGCCGAGGCATTCGCCCGCCGCATACACGAGCAGTGGCCGGACCCGCTTGCCGCCATTCAGTACGGCATAACGCATCGCCTCGTGCAGACGCGTCGGGTCGGTCGACGGCTGTGGCAGCGCCGCATCGAGTCGTTCTTCGACACGCTCCGTGTAAGCGGCAATACGATCTGCGAATGTGTCCGGCAATTGTCTCGAGCCTCGGGTTTCGGGCCATGTAGCGTACACGGAATTATGCCGGGGTGCGCGCGCCCGGCTGGGCTATAATCCGCGTCCCTGACTGGCAGAAAACACCAAGAGACCTGGACATGCGGGCAACGGCGATCGCCCAGCCAAACATTGCGCTCATAAAATACTGGGGCAAGCGTGACCTCGAGCGAAACCTGCCTGCGGTCGGCTCCATATCGATCACATTGCGCGACCTGTTTACGGAAATGCAGATAGAGCTTGATGAGCACCTGGCGGCCGACAAGCTCACCGTGAACGGGTCTGTGGATGAGACGATGTTGCCGCGCTTGTCAGCCTGCCTCGATGTTGTTATCGGAAGTGCCCGCCCACGTGCGGGCATCGTCAGCCGCCACAATTTTCCTGTCGCGGCCGGGCTTGCCTCTTCGGCATCGGCTTTTGCGGCCGCTACGGTCGCAGCCGCACACGCTGCGGGCAAGTCGCTCAGCATTGCAGCGCTCGCCAATCTCGCCGGACGCGCGTCGGGTTCGGCGGCCCGTTCGCTGTATGGCGGATTCGCGGAACTCGAGAACAGCGACGACAAAATCGCCGTCAGAACGCTGTGTGAAAGCGAGCAGTGGCCCCTGACTGTCGTTGTCGCGATTACGGCAACGGGGCCAAAAGCTGTCGGTTCGACCGAGGCCATGGAAATCAGTCGCAAAACCTCGCCGTTCTATGCCAACTGGATCGAACGCCAGGATGACGATCTCAACACGGCGCGTGACGCGATTCTGAAACGTGATTTCGAACAACTGGCAGCGATTGCCGAACACAACTGTCTGAAGATGCACTCGGTCATGTGGGCATCACGGCCGCCAATCGTGTACTGGAATTCCGTGACGATGCGTTGTCTGCAAACCGTGCGCAAGTTGCAGGGCAATGGTATCGGCGTGTTCTTCACGATTGATGCAGGCCCGCAGGTCAAAGCGATCTGCCTGCCCGAGCACGCAGAAGATGTGCGTACAGCGCTGGCTGCAACCGAGGGCGTCATGGACATCATGGTGACCGGTCTTGGTGATGCCGCCCGGCTTGTGGATGTCGCATGACCGGCTTTCGTGCCAGTGCACCCGGCAAGCTCGTGCTGTGTGGCGAGTACGCCGTGCTGGACGGCGCTCCCGCCGTCTGCATGGCCGTCAATCGTCGGGCGCGGGTCAAAGTAATGGCCGTCGGCGGCCAGTGGCACCGGGTTTCAGCACCCGGTTATTCGTCTCTAGAAGGACGGTTTGTGCTCGACGGCAACGCCATCAGGTGGTTGCAGGGTGAGAATGAATACCGGATCGTAGATGCTGTCTGGCACACGGTTGCGCCAGTGCCAAAGCGCTTTTTGTCGATCGAGCTTGATGCGAGGGCGTTTGTTGACGAAGCGTCAGGGAATAAAATCGGCATCGGCTCGAGCGCGGCACTGACGGTGGCACTGGCCGCGGCGTTGGCGCAATCGTCGGATGTACTCGAACCTGCATTGCGTTCCCATCGCCGGTTTCAGGGCGGCACCGGCAGCGGCGTTGATATCGCGACCAGTGTCAGGGGCGGGCTAATCGAATACCGCATGAAGAGAGCGGCGGTGTCGCCGCTACGCTGGCCCGCCGGGCTGGCCTGTCGGCTGGTCTGGACCGGCGTGCCGGCGAGCACAAGGGTAAAGCTCGACAAGCTCGAAAAGACTGGCCACCGGGCGTCAAGAGGCGCGCTTTTCGAAGCTGCCGAAAGCATGGCAAGCGCGTGGCGGTCAGCAGCTGCCGTCATGAGCCGGTACCCGGCCTATATCGAGGCTTTGCAGCAATTCAGTGTTGACCATGATCTCGGCATATTCGATGCTGGTCACGAGCAGCTCGTGACGGATGCTGCCGCTGCCGGGCTGGTTTACAAGCCCTGCGGCGCCGGCGGTGGCGATGTCGGGATTTTGTTGGGGAACAGTGACGAGCAGCTGGACAATTTCATGAAGGGCCTCAAGGTTCCCGGCTGCCAGGTCCTCGACTTCGAACTGGAGCCCGATGGCGCCTTGTTGGAGCAATGTTGAACGATTCCCGCATAGCAGGTCTTTACAATCTGAATGTTGCCGAGCGCATCGAAGCGCTCCGGCAGCACGGCTGGTTGTCGCCCGACGACGCCGGGCGATTGCGCGACGGCCGCCAGGTGTTGTCGAGTGTTGCTGCTGACAAGATCATCGAGAACGTGGTTGGTGTATTCGCGCTGCCGTTCTCGATTGCACCGAATTTCCGGGTCAACGATCGCGACTACATGGTGCCGTTGGTCGTCGAGGAGCCGTCAATTGTCGCAGCGCTCAGTGGTGCTGCTCGCCTGGCTCGAAACAGCGGAGGTTTTCACGCGAGTTGCGACGAGTCGCTGCTGGCGGGACAGGTGTATGTCACAGGTGTGGCGAATGCCGATGCGGCGGTGCAGGTCCTGCAAGACGAAAAATTGGCATTGCTGGATGCGGCAAACGATGTCCATCCACGATTGAGTGCGAGGGGCGGGGGCGTTCGCGACATCGAAGTTCGGCGGCTCGAGTTACCCGATGGAGCGCCGTTGATTCGCGTGCATATCCTCGTCGACACGGTCGATGCCATGGGCGCAAACCTGGTCAACACAATTTGTGAGGCCATTGCACCGACAATTGCCAGGTTGTGTCAGGGTGAGGTGTCGCTGCGGATTTTGTCAAACCTCGCAGATCGGTCCGTCGTAACTGCAAGTGTTAGCTACAAGCCGGCCGATCTCTCCGGTAACGGCTTTGATGGTGACGTGATTCGTGACGCAATTGTCATGGCGAACAACATTGCGCTGGCCGACCCGCACCGCGCAGCGACGCATAACAAAGGCATTATGAATGGTGTCGACGCGCTCGCAATTGCAACCGGTAATGACTGGCGGGCGATCGAGGCGGGCGCGCATGCTTTTGCCGCGGCAAGTGGAAAGTACCTGCCACTGACTCAGTGGACGGTGAATACGGATGGCGACCTGCTCGGTGAGATTGCGATACCGCTCAAAGCAGGGACCGTTGGCGGCACGCTGGACGCCAACCCGGCGGCGGCGCTGGGTCTCGCCATAACAGGGACGAAGTCGGCGAGCGAACTTGCACTGCTCATGGCGGCTGTTGGTCTGGCACAGAATTTTGCTGCCCTGCGGGCACTGGCAAGCAGCGGGATTCAGCAGGGACACATGAAGCTGCATGCCCGTAGCCTGGCCGCCGCTGTCGGCACTCCCGATGAGCATTTTGACGATGTGGTTGCCAAACTCATCGAAAGTGGCGAGGTCAAGCGCTGGAAAGCAGAAGAAATCCTCGAGCAGGTAGCCGCGTCCAAATCACGGCAGAAAGCGCCAAACGCGACGGCGGCCGGCAAGGTAATTCTGATTGGAGAGCATGCGGCAGTTTACGGACGCCACGCCCTGGCCCTGCCTATTCCTGACGCCGTGAGTGTGGTCGTCGAAGCCGCCGAAGCGACTACGTCTCTCGCAATTCCTAACTGGGGTATCTCGGGGAAGATCGACCTGAAAGATCCAGAGGGCATTGCCGCCGCGATTGCACTCATTCTTGAACAACTCGGTATCACGGGAGCCGATTTCTCCATTACCGTGGATTCGCAGCTGCCAAGGGCGATGGGGCTGGGTTCCTCCGCGGCGATCGCGGTCGCCGTGACTAAAGCCATCTGTGACGTCATGCAGCTTTCGGTCGGAAATGAGCGCATCAACGAGATTGCCTTCGAGTGTGAAAAGCTGGCGCACGGCACGCCGTCTGGAGTCGACAATACGATCTCGACCTATGCCCAGCCCATGTTGTTTTGCAACGATGGAACCCTGCAGGTCGAGCCGTTGAGCCTGACGGAAGTCCCGCCTATTGTCATCGCTTGCAGTAACGAAGTGGGCCTCACGAGTGAACAGGTTGCGGGCGTGAGGTCGCGCTACGATCGGGCACCGCAGCGTTATAACGCTTTATTTGATGAGATCGATGAAATCAGCCTTGCGGGCGCAGAAATGTTGCAAGCGCAGAACTATGAGGAGCTCGGCCTGGCGATGAATGTCTGTCATGGCTTACTAAATGCGCTCCAAGTGTCGACGCCGGAGCTCGAACGTATGGTCACGCTGGCGCGGCGCTCCGGTGCCGCTGGAGCGAAGCTTACCGGTGGCGGTGGTGGTGGCTCGATCGTCGCGCTTTGTCCTGGAACGATGGACAGTGTGCAAAGCGCGTTGCAGCACGCCGGATACAGAACGCTGGTGTTGCAGCAATGAACGAGAGACACAGAATCGTCTCGTCCGAGAGCGAGGAGCTGATTCTCGTTGATTGTGACGACAAGGAAATCGGCTATCTTTCCAAAGCGCACTGCCACGATGGAGACGGCGTTCTGCATCGCGCGTTTTCCTTGTTCCTGTTTAACGAAGCCGGCGAGCTGTTGCTGCAACAGCGCAGCGACAAGAAGCGACTGTGGCCGGGTTTTTGGTCAAACAGCTGCTGCAGCCATCCACGCCGCGGCGAATCCATGGAGACCGCGACAAAGCGACGACTGGCCGATGAGCTGAATATCGAGACGACCCTGGAATACGTGTATCACTTTTGTTACACGGCGGAGTTCGGTGAAGCCGGCTCCGAGAACGAGCTTTGCCATGTTTTTCTCGGCAAGGTGACGGGCGAGGCACAGCCAAACGACAGCGAAATCGCGGGCATCCGCTATGTTTCCAGGGGCGTGCTGGACGAAGAGTTATCTCGTTACCCGGAGGGGTTTACGCCCTGGTTCAAACAGGAGTGGCGGGAACTCGTCGGGACGTATCGCGAACAACTGGCGCGTTATTGCGATCTTTCTCGAATAGCATAGCGCGAGCGATACGAGAAAGCGGAGTTTACGAATGGGTAAATGAGTATTTCGAGTGAGCTTGCAACGACGTATTGCGACGCTGGGCCCGCGCTCAGGCAATGAACTTGTAGTACTCGATCCCAAGATCGGTAAAGTGGCGCTCGTCGGTGCCACCGACGCGGTCAATAACAAACTCATTATTGGGCACGTAGCTAAGATCGGTGACGCGGCGTCCGTCATGCAGTGCCTCGTACTGTTCGCGATTGAGATCAACGGCGAACTGCATGGCGTCATTAAAGCAAATCTTTGCTGCCGCTTCGCGCCAGCCTTTCGCCATGAAGAACGGAATGACCTCCGCAGCGTCGCCACTACCGTAGCCGAGCGTCAACACTTCCTCGCCGGAGCTTAGTGAATCTTCGTCCAGTGCCTGTTCGAAGCCGGCTGCCATCCATGCCGGCAAAGCGGCGGTATAGAGGTTACCCAGGTCAAGCATCGTATCGCTGCCCAGGGCCATCTTGTCGAGAATTTCCTTGCGGTAATGGCGCGATGCACGGAACGCACGCAGTGTTGCCATGCTTAGCGGGTAAGCTTCGTATTGCAGCGCTTCAGGTGTTGCGAGCGCAGCGACCTCGGGTTTGCTGAGCATCTCGGTGCGGATTGCCTCGACGCTGACACCTGCTTCGTAGCAATACGAGGCCAGTTCGGCACGATCCTCAGCGCTACCCCGGCTTAGCGCAAACAGGTACGAAACCGCCCAGCCAGTCTCGGGCATGCGTCGATACGGCCGATGCATGAAAACCGTTCGCAGCGAACGCATATAAGCACTCGGGTTCAAGTCGCGTTTTACGTACATGTCATTGAGCGCGTGCAGCGTCTCGTCGACATAGCAGGTCGTGGAGTACTTGCCGTTAAATACCGGGAAGTCCTGTACCTGGTGCGACTCAGTGCGATCCTGTCCGCAAAAGCGCAGCATCGGTTTGCGGAAGTCCATGATGCGGTAATCCGACGCCGAGCCCGAGCCGATGAGATCGACGACCGCGAGCTCCGGGTCTTCCTCGAGCAGCATCGCTACGGCGCCCGACCCCTGCGTTGGCTCACCCGAACTGCCGCGAGCGTACTCGGCGATATCAGCGCAAACAACAATAGCCTGGCTGCCCGCACCATCCAGCGCCAGGTGACGAATCGCACCTTTCATTCCGTAAACGCCGCCAAGGCAGGCGTGCTTGAACTCGGGAACTTCGCAGCTTCGCGATATCGGGGGTTTGCCACGCTCGATCAGGGCAGCATCGACCATGCCCTTGACGACAATGGCACCCGCGGAATTGTCGGTACTGGATTCGGTGCCCAAGCCTAAGAATTTTACCCGCGTCGGGTCCACGTCATACTGGTCGATCAGGCGCAATACAGCGTTTGCCGCCATTGTGTAGACGCTGTGATTCGGCCCGCGAATGCGAAAACTGCGCCCCACGACCTCGCGAATTTTTGGCCACTGGTTATCCGTCCAGTCACACCAGTCCTCAAGCCATACGCGGTACGGCGGGATATAGGCGGCGAGGCCGCTGATTCCGATGGGTTTATTTGATCTGGACATGTCTTCCGACTGGTTTGACGTAGCCCGGCGATTTTAGTGTCCCCGGGCACATCACTCAACTATTTATTCCACCGTGATCGTAATCGGGTCGGACACCACGGGCTGATCGTGGGGGATATGCCGGTGGTCGGCGAGCAGCAGGCACAGTGTGTGCTGGCCAGGCTCGAGTGTGATTTCCGTTGCCTTGCTGCCGTCACCGAAGTGCACATGATGGGCGTCGGCCGGCACCGGCGCCGCCAGGTCGGGCAAGTCGGTATCGATCAATAAATGGTGGTGGCCCGAATTCGGCTGCGGGTCACCCGCTTTGGCGACGGTCATCCCCTCGATGCCGAATTCGATGCGTACCGGGTTGGAGACTGTGTCTCCGTCCGCCGGAGTTATGAAAAACACCCGCGCGCCTTCGGGCGAGGCGGTGCGCGCCAGGGCAGCCGGCTTCGCGGCCACAGTTTCCCGTTGAGACTGTTTGTCTGCCACAGGGGCTGATCGATCGCCGCACGCGGACAGGCATAGTGCCAGGGCCAGTGTACCGATGGCCAGGTCTGGTCGAATCATATCAGTACTCCCTCTTTCTTGTTGTCTCAGACGGCGAACAGCGCGAACAGAAAGGCGCCCAGCATCGTCAGGGTTGCGCCTACTGCATAGGATACAAGCAGCGCGACATATTTTATAAACGTCAGGATCCTTCCCTGACCATAAACATGGCGCATCCCCATGTACAGGTAAACAGGTATATAGAGTGACGCAGCAACCAGCACGAGTATGGCAACAGCCTCTGGAACGCCAAGCAGGGCCGAGATTCGCGCAAATAATATCTGCAGGATCAGTATCAGGAAGAAAAACGCGTGGTAATGAATGACGAACAGCAGGTGCTCAACAAAGTAGCGACGTGACAACGGGTACAGGACTTTCAGAACCAGCGCCATGAGCGGCAATAACACGATCAATGCGACAGGTATGTTGTCGAGCATCAGACCAATGAATGTCTTGCCCTTGTCCGCGCCGATGCGCTCGCAAACCCGCCTCAGGCGTTCGGGCGTCAGTCGTATTCTCAGCCATTGCGGCAAGTCGGCAACGTCATCGTCGTCAACAAGGCACTCCCCGGTCTCATCGTCGATCTCGATTTTGAAACCCGTATTGATATTTGCCTTGTTGTCCCCGACAGTTTCCGGACCTTGTTCGTCGTCGTCTTTGTCTTCCGCGTGATCCTGGGAATTCGCGCCGCCGACAATAATGCCCTCCCGGGCAAGTTCGTCGAGAATTTCCTGTTTTGCAGCCGCAGAGTCTGCGGCTTTCTCATCGAGTTCTTCGGGCGTCGGCTCGGGCTCGGGTTCGAACAACAGGCTCAGGTCATCGCGAGGATCGAAGAACGCCACGACGAAGAAGATGAGGCTAAGTACGAGGTAGGTGCGAAACGGTGGCATGTAACGCGCCCGTCGACCTTCCAGGTAATCACGTGTCAGGCGACCGGGACGGGCCAGCAGCGGTACCAGCGTTCGCCACAGGCGCGAATCGATTTCCAGGAGGTCGCCGAAAGCTTCGCTTATGAGTTCCCACAGGCTGATCAGGCGATTACTTGCCCGCTGCCCGCAGTTCCCGCAATACTGACCCCTGAGACGCGTGCCGCAATTGAGACAATCAGGGCTTTCGACCGCCGCTGGCAAGTCCTGTACATCGTCTTCGCGAAGTGTGCGACTGGAGACTTTGACTGCTGCACCGAATTCCCGCGCGACCGTCGCTTCGGTGTCGGCGAAAAAGCCATCCAGCAATTCGTTGAAAGCATGGTCGCCAGTGCACTGGAACTGACAGACATGGGTCGCGCCGTCTCCGGCCTTGCTGCCGACATTGAAAACACGAACGTCTGCGATGCCTCGTTGATGCAACGACTGCTCGGTGAGGTCGGCCAGCCAGCGCTCAAACTCGGCAACCCGTTCCTGCTCAACCGAGAATGTCAGTTCATACAGTGGCCCGGCTTGCGTCGTCATGGGGCCCGATCAGGATTTCTTGGTCTTCTTCTTACTCGAAGCCTTCCTGCTGGCAGCTCGTTTTGAGGGCGCCGGTTTCTTGCCGGCCGATTTTTTCCTCGACGTCGTTTTTGAAGGAGTTGGCGCTGACCTGTCGACAGGTACTCGAGCCAGTTCGTCGGTCGTAAAGTCATCAACGGCGAGCAGGGCTTCAACCTTGCCATGGTACTCGCGCAGCGCGCGCGCCTCTGCTTTGCTGATCACCTGGGCTTTTTCCGCCTCATCGATTTGCAGGCCGAGATAGTCAGAGTGGATAAGCCCTTCCTTGCGTGCCTGGCGCAGGCGACGTTCGAGCGGCAGGTGTTGCTTGGTCAACTCGAGAGCTTCCTGCAGCAATCCCAGCGGGTTGCCCGGCTCGAGTGTCGTGTATGCGAATTCGCAGAGACGCTCGCGTGACTCGCCTGGCGTCGTGACGAGTTCGACGACTCGGGAAGCGATTTCATCCGACGGCGCGGAATAAGTACGGCCTCGCGGGAAGATAAACAGGCGAAGCAGCATGGCGACAGGGCGATTCGGGAGGTTTCGCAGAAACGCGTGTAATGATTCCTGGGCCTGGTACATCAAGGTGCGTACCGACCATTCGACGAGCGGCAGGTCTGTCGCGCGGCGTCCCTGGTTTTCGAAATGCTTGAGCACGGTCGATGCCAGGTACATTGAGCTCAATACGTCTCCCAGTCGTGCTGACAGGAGTTCACGCTTTTTCAGCCCGCCACCCAGCGTCAGCATTGCGAAATCCGAGGCTAGCGCGAAATTGGCACTGTAACGGTTGATATTTTGATAATAACGGCGTGTCGGTGTGTTAAGCGGTACGCGACTGAACTTGGCGTGAGTCAATGCGAGGAAGAACGAACGTGCCAGGTTGCTGATCGCGTAGCCAATGTGTCCAAACAACGCATCGTCGAACTCGATCAGGCCACGATCATGATCTTCGTCGCCAGCCGCATGCAATTCTCTGAGCACGAACGGGTGGCAGCGAATCGCGCCCTGACCGTAGATGATGAGACTGCGCGTGAGGATGTTTGCACCCTCCACGGTAATCGCGATCGGCGTCGCCATATAAGCGCGCCCGAGATAGTTGTTCGGCCCCATCATGGCTCCTTTGCCACCGTGCACGTCCATTGCATCGTTGGCAACCTTGCGGCCCATCTCGGTACAGTGATACTTGAGAATTGCTGATGGAACGGCGGGCTTCTCGCCCTGGTCGATGGCACCGGAAGTAACGGCCACCGCGGCGTTCATAATATAGGTGTGCCCCGCGATGCGCGTCAGCGCTTCGCCGACACCCTCGAATTTTGCAATCGACATGTTGAATTGCTTGCGAATGGTCGCGTATGCCCCCGTCGCATAACTCGCGGCCTGCCCACCGCCCGAGGCTGTCGACGGCAGGGTAATCGCCCGGCCGACCGAGAGCAGTTGGACGAGCATCTTCCAGCCGTTGCCAGCCTGTTCCTGACCGCCGATGATGGCGTCGAGCGGCACAAAGACGTCTTTGCCCTTTGTCGGGCCGTTCAGGAACGCGATCGAGAGCGGATGATGACGTCGGCCAACCTCGACTCCCGGCGTGTCCGTCGGAACCAGGGCAGCGGTTATGCCGTATTCGTCCTTGTCACCAATCAGGTGATCGGGATCATACAGTTTGAATGCCAGGCCCAGCACGGTAGCGATCGGCGCCAGCGTGATGTAGCGCTTGTTCCAGTTGAGCCGTATACCCACAATGGTTTTGCCCTTCCACGTGCCTTTGCAGACGACGCCATCGTCGATCAGCGCGGCTGCGTCCGAACCGGCCTGCGGCGAGGTAAGCGCGAAACAGGGAATCTCGGTACCTGCGGCGAGGCCTGGCAGATAGTGGTTCTTCTGTTCTTCCGTGCCGTAGTGCAGCAGTAGCTCCGCAGGTCCCAGCGAATTCGGGACTCCGATCGTCGATGAGACTGTCGCGCTATGGCTGGCGAGTTTCGAAATTACTACAGCGTTTGCATAGGCCGAAAACTCGAGGCCGCCGTATTGTTTGGGAATAATCATCGCGAAAAACTTGTTGTCGATGATGAAGTCCCAAACCTCTTTGGGCATATCGGCAAGTTCATGGCAGATTTCCCAATCGTCGACCATCCTGCAAAGCTCTTCGCAGGGGCCGTCGAGGAATGCCTGTTCCTCGTCCGATAACTTCGGTGCAGGAAACGACATGAGTTTGTCCCAGTCAGGCATCCCTGAGAACAACTCGCCGTCCCACCAAACGCTGCCTGCCTCGAGCGCCTCGCGCTCGGTTTCCGACATCGACGGCAGCATCTTTCGATAGATGTCGAGTAATGGCTTGGTGATTTTCTCGCGTCGTACTTCGATGAAGTTCGGAATTACCATGAGCCCGAACATAAGCGTCAGGAAGAGTTTCCAGAGCACAAAACCGTCGCCGAAGATCCAGTAGGCGAGCAGAGCAATACCAGTTGCAATCGTTGACGTACGCAAATCGATGCGTTGGTAAGCGAGAAATATTCCACCGCCTACAAACAGCAGCAGCCAGAGTAAACTTACAATCAGACCGGACACTGGTATACCTCACTAAGGTAAAGAAATCCTGACGTTAAAGTCGCGTAGCGACGCCAATCAACACTTTATAGAAGTTCCTCGATCGCAGCACGTTCCTCGCGAAGCTCAGTCTCCGTTTTGTTTATGCGATCGCGACTGAAGTCGTCAATCGACAACTCCTGGACGATGTCATACTGGCCATCACGGCAGCGGACCGGGAAAGAATAGACGATGCCGGGCTCGATGCCGTAGCTGCCATCGGCCGGGATGGCCATGCTAACCCAGTCATCATCCGCTGTGCCGAGCGCCCAGTCGTGCATATGGTCGATTGCGGCTGAGGCCGCAGACGCGGCTGACGATGCGCCACGCGCCTGAATAATAGCCGCGCCGCGCTGCTGCACGACCGGAATGAACTCATCAACGAGCCAGGCTTGATCGACCAGTTCTCTAGCAGCAGTGCCACCAACGCTGGCATGACTAATGTCGGGGTACTGCGTCGCCGAGTGATTTCCCCAGATCGTCATACAGCGGATGTCATTGACGTGGCTGTTTGTTTTGGCAGCAAGCTGCGCCTTGGCCCGGTTGTGGTCCAGGCGGGTCATCGCCGTAAAGTTGCGCGGGTCGATGTCCGGCGCATTGCTGCTCGCGATGAGCGCATTCGTGTTCGCCGGGTTGCCGACGACCAGCACCCTGATATCCGCATTTGCGTGCTCGTTGATCGCTTTGCCCTGTACAGAAAAAATGGCTGCGTTCGCTTGCAGCAGGTCTTTACGCTCCATACCCGGGCCGCGTGGCCGTGCGCCGACCAGCAATGCAAAGTTGCTGTCCTTGAACGCGGTATTCGGATCGTCAGTTGCGACGATGCCGGCCAGCGTCGGGAATGCACAATCATCGAGCTCCATAACGACGCCGTGCAATGCCGCCAGCGCGGGTGGAATTTCCAGCAATTGCAATATGACAGGTTGGTCATTGCCGAGCATCTGGCCTGACGCGATTCGGAAGGCGAGCTGATAGCCGATCTGGCCAGCAGCGCCAGTGATGGTGACGCGTACGGGTGCTTTCATTGTTGGATTCCTGCGTTGTTATGCGGCGAATAGCGGCGGCGATTTTATCATCGGCGAAGCAATCAAACACTGGTGTTGACTACTTATCCGCGTCTGCATCGGCAAAATTCGGGAAATTTCGCTGAAATTCGTCGTATTCGCTGTCCGCAAGGTCTTCCTGCCCGCTTTCGCGCAGTTGCTTGATACAGGCCAACCAGGATTCGGCGGATTCGCGCACCTTGGCCGGGCAGGCGAAGCCTGATGTGAGCGCTTTTTCCTCGGCGGCCACCGCAAGTGATGCGGCCCCCGAGGCGGTCTCGGCCGCAAGTCGCTTCGCCGAGACGTGCTCAGCGCTATCCCGGTCCACCGTAGCGTTCTTTGCCGGGATATTCTCATCGGCGGTGACGCGCCTGGCCGGGGCGTCCTCATCGGGGGCGGTGCCCGCGTCCACTCGCGGAGTGGCCGGTACCTGGTCGGGGCCCGCCTGCGCTCGCGCACGTTCATCTGCCTCACGCAGAACGGCCATGTCTTTCGGTGCGAAGGCATCCATCGATACGGGGTCCTGGGACTCTGCGGCGGGCACGGTTTGTTTGGCATCGTTGTCATTCTTGTCGGCCAACTCTTTCTTGGGCACCGTTATATTGGCCGTCTCCGGCTCGATTTGCGGCAGCCGGGTCAGTTCCAGTACAAGTGCGAGGCTCAAGCCGATGGTGGCGGCCCAGGCTGCCGGCCGCATCCAGGCGCGGGCGCGGGAATACCTTGTGCGGCCCTCACGGGCTGCCATTCGCAGAACCCTTTTGTTCAGATGATCGGGCGCCCGCTCCTGCGCCAGGGCCGTGTAGGTGTCCGCGACGAGCGGGTCGTCCACGCGATTTTTTCGCTCGTTACTCATTGTCGCTCCGATTGTTCATCGATTGCGGCACGCAGCTTGTTCACCGCGTAACGCAGCCGACTCTTCGCTGTTTCACGGTTGCTGCCGGTGACCGCGGCAATCTCGTCTAGGTTCAGGCCGGCTTCCTCGTGCAGTAAAAAGGTGTCCCGCTGTTCGTCCGGTAAGTCCAGCAAAGCTCTGGATAAACGCTCTTTCGCGAGGCTGCGCTCGGTCAGGGTTTCAGGCTGTTCCCCGGGGTGGGAATGCAATTCCGCGTCCAGCTCGGTGTTGCCCGAATGGCGCTTGTTGCGGCGCAAGTGGTCAATAAAGCAATTGTGGGCGACACGGTACAAGAACGTCGTGAACTTGGCGGTTGGCCGATAGGTCGCGCGCGATTTTACGATCTTGCCCCAGACGTCCTGGAAGATGTCTTCAGCCGTATCCCGGTGCCGGCACAAGCGCAGCAAGTACCGGTACAAAGGATCGTTGTGGCGCCGATATAAGGTCTCGAACGCCTTTATATCGCCGTCCTTGTACCGCAGCATCAGCGCACTGTCGTCAGGTGTGTGCCCCATGGCTGGAGCATAGGGGAGCGTCGCGCCGCTGCAAAGAGCGGTCGTCGATCTCGCCATGGATTCTGCGCTTGCTGCCATCAAGACCTCGTTTCACTAAACCTATAAACGCAGGCAATTGAGGCCTCGGGTTACAAAAAGGGCGCCAAAAGGCTTGCAATCCGAATCGTTAGTGTTATAGTTGACTATAACACCAGTTCACTGAAATGAATTACAGGGCCGGGCAAGTCCCGGGAGACACAAAATGTCCAAGTCAATACTGCATAACAACGAAATCATAAGCCTCACCCTGATGCTGCTCATGGTAGTTGCGCTCGTCGCAGGCCAGGCGGATGCAACGATTCAGGACGAGGTTCGGGCCGAAGCCGAGGCGGAAGTCAGTCATGTCCATTTGCCGGGAAGCGACGGTTAATGAACCCCAAATGGGATGAAGATCAGCCAATTTATCGCCAACTGCGCGATCGCGTGGTGGCGATGATTCTGGAGGATGTTCTCGGTGACGGTGATGCCTTGCCGTCGGTGCGCAATGTGGCCGCAGAGTACCGACTCAACCCGCTGACGGTTCTCAAGGGCTACCAGGAGCTTGTGGACGAGGGGCTGGTCGAGAAAAAACGCGGTCTCGGCATGTTCGTCAATGAAGGCGCCCGTAGCAAGCTTCTGAAGGCCGAACGGCAGCGATTCCTTGACAAGGAGTGGCCGAAAGTGCGGGCGACCATTGAGCGGCTCGGGCTTGATGAGACCGAGCTACTGCGTTCCAAAAAATCCAACAAAAATGCAGGAGGAGAGAATGACTAGCGTCGTCAATGCCCGCGGAGTCTCGAAACACTTCGGAACGGTCCGAGCTGTTGATGATGTCAGTTTCGAAATAGAGCAGGGCAAAATTCTCGGTTTGATCGGTCCGAACGGCGCGGGCAAAACCACGTTATTGAAAGCTGTACTCGGGTTGACCGATTGTGACGGCGAACTCTCGGTGCTGGGGCTCGATCCGTTCAGGCAGCGTAAGGAGCTCCTGAAGAACATCTGCTTCATCGCTGACGTGGCTGTCCTGCCGCGCTGGATAAAGGTGACGCAGCTGCTCGAATTCGTTGAATCGGTGCACCCGAACTTCTCACGCAAACGTGCCGAGGGATTCCTAAGTCAGACCACGGTTCGGTCGGACGCTAAAGTTCGCGAACTTTCAAAAGGCATGGTGGTGCAATTACATCTTTCCATCATCATGGCGATTGATGCGAAGCTGCTTGTCCTTGATGAGCCGACGCTGGGCCTCGACATCATTTTCCGCAAAGAATTCTATAGCAATTTGTTGAATGATTATTTCGATGAGAAGCGCACGATTCTGATCACCACGCACCAGGTAGAGGAAATCGAAAACCTGCTGACCGACATCATGTTCATCAATGACGGAAAAATCCTGCTTGACTCTCCGATGGACGCGATCGCCGATTCCTATGTGGAGCTCACGACATCCGGCGAAGATGCGATCAAGGCGCGAGGGCTCGGACCCATCGCGGAACACGAGATGTTCGGCAAGTCCGTCTTGTTGTTCGAGGGCGTTAGCCGGGAAAACCTCGACGGCCTGGGCGAGCTTCGCACGCCGTCAGTGGCGGACCTGTTCGTTGCCAAGGTGAAAGGAGCGCGCAAATGATCGGCAATCAACTGGCATTGATCAAACGCGAATTCTGGGAACATCGTTCTATCTATGTAACGCCACTGGCGATCGCAAGCATCGTAACGCTCAGCGTTCTCGCCATGCTGGTGTTTGCGTCAGGCTTTGCAAAAGAGCTCGACCTGGCAATCTTTGGCGCCTCCAATCTGGCCGGCGAGGGCGAGCGTAAAGCTGCGTTGACCGCGTTTTTCGTCGGTACTTCCTGGCTGTTTCTCGTCGCCCTCGCGATTCTGACGGTGTTCTATTGTCTCGATTCCCTGTACGGCGAGCGCAAGGATAAAAGCATATTGTTCTGGCGCTCCCTGCCGATCACGGACGCGGAGACCGTGATTTCAAAGCTTCTTACGGCCGTCGTGATCATTCCAGTCGCGGCCGTAATCGGAATCATCGCGACCCACATTGCCAACCTGATCATCACGAGCATCTGGGTGTCGATGAAAGGCGGTGATGCGGGCCTGTTAATATGGGGCTCGGTGCCATTGTTCGACAATTGGATGGCGGCATTTATCGTTGTGCTGGCGTCCGGTGTCTGGATGTCACCGTTCATCGCGTGGTTCCTGTTCGTATCGGCATGGACAAAGCGCGCGCCACTGTTGATGGCATTCATGCCGTTGATCCTGATTCCGTTGCTCGAATGGATTTTCCTCAGGACACGGTTTTTTGCGACCGCCGTGCTCGATCGAGGTGATGCAATTCCACTGTTCCGCACGCTGGACATCGAATCGTTTTTCGATGAAGAGCATTGGCGTGATGGACTCGACGGCATCAGCCTGCTGGGTCATTTGGACGTCGTGCAGTTTCTGACCAGTCCATCGATGTGGGGCGGCTTGCTTGTCTGCGCCCTGTTCATTACGGCCGCGGTCTATGTACGTCGCTATCGCGACGAAAGCTAGCAGCGAAACTTCTGTGCAGCTTCAGGGCTTGCTGCGAATACTGAATTTCCGCAGCTTGCCGCGGAACTGGTGATAACTAAGGCCCAGTAGATCGGCGGCCAGGCGCTGGTTAAAGCGCGACTTCTCCAAGGCAGCCTGCAGCAACTCCGTTTCGGTATCCACAAGCCGCTGATGCAAATCTGTTGGTAATAGTGGGCTCTTTCGCTGCGCGGGAAGTTGCGGCCTTGCTGATTCGCTGTCTGCCATCCTGAATGGGGAGTCGAACGGATCGAGTGCAATTTGGGTGATCGGCTGTTCCGGATCCTTCGCCCTGTAAACGGTTCTCTCGATCGTATTCTTTAGTTCCCGCACATTGCCCGGCCAATGATTGCGCAGCAGCGCTGATGATGCTCGCGGACTGAAGCCGGGGAAATAGCTCCACTTCAGTTCACTCGCCATGTGAATCGCGAATGCGTTTGCGAGCGGCAGAATGTCTTCGACTCTTTCGCGCAACGGTGGAACCGTGATTACGTCAAACGCGAGGCGGTCGAGCAGGTCTTTTCGAAATCGTCCTTCGGCGGTTAGCGATCGCAGATCCGCGTTCGTCGAACCAACAATGCGTACGTCAACTTGTAGTGTTTCATTGCCGCCTACGCGCTGAACTTCGCCGTACTCAATCGCCCGCAGGATCTTCTCCTGCGTGCGCAGTGGAATTGTCGCAAGTTCATCGAGAATCAGCGTGCCGCCGTCGGCGCGTTCGAAGTGTCCGATGTGAGTCTTCACCGCCCCCGTGAACGCGCCAGCCTCGTGACCGAACAGTTCAGACTCCAGGATGGTCTCGGTCAGGGCCGCACAGTTGACCTTGACGACCCGTTGTTCCCAGCGGTTGGACAGGAAATGCAGGCGCGAGGCAATGAGTTCCTTGCCCGTGCCCCGTTCGCCGACGACCAGCACCGGTTTTGACAGGGTTGCCGCCCTGGACACGTGTTCAAGCATTTCGAGAAACGCTGGCGCTTCACCGATTATTTGCTGGGATTCGGAGTGAGATGGCATTGGTCAATTAGGCCAGAAAGTAGCAGAAAAGACCAATAAATAGTGAACCTAGCCAATTAAATCTGGCCGAAGAATCTTTGTACTTTCTAATTTATCCCTATAAATCAGCTGATTATGATCAATCGACTGAGTTGGCACGAATGCTGCAGTGTCTATAAGCAGGATTCACCTGAAAAGAGGACACACTCATGGGCATATTCACGAGATTCAGCGACATCGTGAACTCCAATATCAACGCCATTCTCGACAAAGCCGAGGATCCCGAGAAAATCGTGCGGCTGATGATCCAGGAGATGGAGGACACTCTGGTTGAGGTCAGGTCCGCTGCGGCACGCTCGATTGCAGACAAAAAAGACCTGAACCGAAAAATAGAGACCCTTGATCGCGAAAGAAGTGACTGGGATGACCGCGCCGAGCTCGCCATGCGCAAAGGCCGTGAGGATCTGGCCGAGGCGGCACTTGTGGAGAAGTCCAGGGTTTCGAGCGCGGTTGACGTACTGAAAGAGGACTACCTCGCCGTTGACGAAGGCCTGGCGAAACTCAACGAGGACATTGCCCGACTGGAGAGCAAGCTCGAAGATGCAAAGACCCGGCAAAAGTCCCTGTTGGCCCGCCACAAGACGGCAAGCAGCCGGTTGGCGGCTCGTAAGAAGATACATGACTACAAGATCGATGACGCCATGGTTCGGTTCGAGGCGTACACGCGACGCATTGATGATGTTGAAGGTCGGGTCGAAGCCTATGACCTGGGTTTGCCAAAGGACCTGAACCACGAATTCGCCGGTCTCGAGGCTGAGGAATTGGTGAAAGAGGAACTCAATGCGCTGAAGGAACGGGTTGCTTCCGAACAGAACAGTCGCAGAGAGGCCGAGTAATCGAATCCTTTGAGAGGAGCAGAGAATGAATCGAGAGACTTGGGACAGGGACTTCGAAGCACTGCGCGGTCTCTACCGGGATCGCGAGAATGGCTGGGTGTTTGGTGTGTGCGCTGGAATCGCCGATCGCTTCAATTTCCAGGTTGCCACCGTAAGGGTAATCGCCGTAATCAGTCTGCTGTTGTTCTTCTGGCTTACAGCGGCGGTTTACCTCGCTGCCACCTTGCTGATCAGGGAGAAACCGCTGGTATATTCGGGGCGTAGAAAAGAAAATGATTTTTGGCGAACCTACCGCAGAGACCATTGGAGGCGTTCATGACTTCATATAGCGAGACCTCAGCACGTCGACTGTATCGCGATGCCGATCGGGCGATCCTGGGTGGCGTATGCGCAGGGCTGGCCGGCTACTTCGGACTCAATCTGAAAGTCACGCGCTTCCTGGCATTTATTGCGTTCCTGATGGCAATGCCTTTCGCCATCGTCGCGTACCTGGCGGCCGTCTGCCTGATTCCAGCTGCGTCGCAGCGTGGCCATGGGATCGTCACGGAGACCCGCTGTTGTTGGGGAATGAGAACATCAAGGCGATCGAGGCGGTCGCGGAAGGTCAGAGAAGCAGATGTCACAAGGGAGCGAACTGCGGCGCCGGCAGGTCCTTCTGTTAAGGATGTTCGTGAGCGATACCGGTCCCTGGATAAACGTCTTGCAGAACTGGAGAAACAGGTTACTTCACCGCGTTTCCAACTCGAACAGGAATTTCGGAAACTTTGAGAAACAGACACGAAAAAGGGGCCCGTAAATGAACACATTGTTTTATGTCGTTTGCATAGTCGCAATCGTCTTTACGGCGGAAACGATTCAAAAATATATGAAGATGAAAAACGAAGAAAAAAGAGCGCTGGACCCCGAGCTTGAGGAAACGCTTGCCCAGATTGAGCGGCTGGAGGAACGAATCAAGGTCCTGGAGCGTATCGTCACCGAGAACAAATACGACCTTAGCCAGGAAATCAGCAATTTGAAATAGCTACATCGTGGACGAATAGCCCTGAATGCAAAACGCCCGTCAAATGACGGGCGTTTTAGATTACAACCGCAGAGTGCCGCGATTACTTGCTACGTTCCTTGTATGCGCGAACCTGCATGTTAAATTCTTCAGCCAAGAGGTTCATTTCCTCAACGGCGGCGTTGTATTTTTTGTTCAACATGTCGATGCGCTGTTGCTTAGCTTCTTCATCCTGCTCAACCGGTCCTGCAACTGTCTCTTGTTCGGTCGCCTCAATGCAAGAGAGATACTCTTCCATCGCTTTCATATAGGTCTTTACGCCACGTTGACCCGTGATCATTTCTTCCTTAGTCGCGGTTGTTCCGTCCGGCACGTCTGCGCGAGTCGGATAGTCGCAGGCCAGTGCCAGGGGGGCTGCGAATATCGCCATCACAGAAAAAACTGTCTTCGTAATCTTATTCATTGAGTCTACTTGATCGGGCCCGGAGGCCGCCGCGGCAGTTGGGCAGGTTGGTTTGGATACATTATTAGATCACGTTGCCGGTTCGGAGTGAAGCGGGCCAAAAGAAAGCCGAAAAAACAACAAGTTGCACGATATCTGCTGTATTCTCGCAGTTGCGAACTGAACATAAAATATAAGGAATGAATCAGGCGAATAGTGCTCGGTACGAATCGGTGCCGTCTGCCTGTGCCGTCAGGAGTTCGAGGTAGTTGTCCGCGCTCATCGGGTCACCGAAAAGGAGGCCCTGCACGTAGGTGCAACCGAGTTTCTGCAGGAAGACCAACTGCGCTTCTTCCTCGACGCCCTCCGCGACTACGTCCAATTCAAGATTGCGTCCCATCTGAATGATTGTATCGACAATAGTCGCGTCGTCCGGATTCGTCACAATATTTTGGACGAATGACCTGTCGATTTTCAGCGTACTGATCGGGAATTGCTGCAAGGCGCTCAGAGACGAATAGCCGGTGCCGAAGTCATCAATAGCAAGATGCAGACCAAGCCCATAAAGCTGGTCGAGCAACTTGATAGTTCGTTCCGGGTTCTCCATTAATGTCGTTTCCGTGATCTCCAGCTCGAGTGACGTTGGAGAGACTTCATGACCGCGCAGTATCGAGCCGATACGACTGATGAAATTGGCTTGTCGTAACTGCTTAAGCGACAGATTGACCGAGACGCGCCCCGGCGAGGAGACCGTTTTCTGCCAAATACGGAAATCTTCGCAAACCTTGTCCAGGACCCATTCGCCGATCTCTATAATAAGGTTTGATTCTTCTGCAATCGGTATGAAATCAGAGGGAAGCACGAGGCCACGCTCCGGCAGTTCCCAGCGAACCAGGGCTTCCGCCCCAAAAACCTCACCGGTTTCGAGGTTATATTTGGGCTGGTAATGCACGAGCAATTCGTCGCGCTCGAATGACCGCTTCAGTTTGCTCTTCGTCATAAGTCTTTCCACCGTAGCCTCGTTCATTTCTGGCTCATAAAACGAGTACACGTTGCCACCGTCCTTTTTCGCGTGATACAGCGAGGCATCGGCGTTGCGGATCAGGTCGATAACGTTCGGTGCGTCTTTCGGGTAAAAAGCGATGCCCATACTCGCGGTCATAAATACTTCATGCCCTTGTACGAAAAACGGATCGGCAAGGCGATTCAAAAGCTTCTGGGCGAGTTCGCGGGTTGATTTCATGCCGGAGCCGCTCGGGCCGAGCCCGTCGACCATCACCGCAAACTCATCGCCGGCCAGGCGGCCGATAATCGAATCCTTGGGGAGTGCCGCGGCAAGCCGCTCTGCGACCGTTTCAAGTGTCATATCGCCTGCGAGATGCCCGAATGTATCGTTGATTTCCTTGAAGTAATCGACATCGATATAGAACAGGCAAAGCGGGTGGCCGGCTCTGCGCGCACGCGCGATGCCGCGCTGCAGCAGGTGCTGAAACTGCATGCGGTTGGGAATCTTGGTCAGCGCATCAATACGAGCAAGATAGCGAATCCGCTTCTCGGCGCGCCTGCGCTCTGTGATGTTCTGCGCGGCATAAATACGGTTTATTGTCCTGCCATCATCGTCCTTGACGACCGAGCAGGTGTAAGAAACGGGGATCGACTCACCGAACTTAGACTCGAATGCGGCTTCTCTTGGCAAGCCAGACGATGATTCGTCGGACAGCGAACGCCCCCTGCTGCTGTCAACAACGACGTCAATCGACGTGCCGAGCAGTTCTTCTTCGTCGAACCCAAGAAGATGCGTTGTCGCCGTATTAATTCGCTGGATCGTGCCATCCTCTTCCGTAACGATGATCGCCTCGTTCATTCCTGAGAGGATGTTGTCGAGGTAATCCCTCGAAATTGTTGTGCTCCGCAGCCGGTCTCGCATGTCGTTAAAAACAGCCGCAAGTTCGCCGATGTCGTCGCCACGAGTTTCTGGCAACCGGTCACCAAAATCGGCGTCGCGGAATTTTTCCGCCTGGATTTTCAGCTGCGCGATACGCCGCAGGCGATTTCGGACAATCAGCCAGACGATGCCGCCACACATGAGCAATACGGCCAGCGTGCCGCCGCCAATCCAGTAATAGCTGGCCTGACGACTCTGCAATTCGCTCGCAGAGAGCCGGTCCGCAAACGCCGTATATTCGGCGCTCAGTTCTTCAAGGTCGAACGACCCGCTCAGGTATCCGATAACAATGTCATTACGCAGGATGGGGTAGGCGATCAATAGACGCTCGGGCAACCAGGCCGTTGCGGTCAAGTTGTCCACCGCCGGGATATTTCCACTTTCCCAGACCTCCCCTGTGCTACTGGTAAAACGGATGCCGGCCAGATCGTCGACTGTGCCGAGTGCGCGGTTCATTGCCAGCAACAATGCACCGGAGTCACCGCTGGCGTATTCAACAGGCAGGGTGTCAGCCACGCCCTGGATTCTTGATCGCGCGCGACGCTCAAAACTGTCCTGCATGAACACATAGTGTTGCTGGGAGCTCGTCATTACGATCTGGTTCGCAAGCCATCGATACTGGCCATAGAACATGGACAACAAGACGACGCTGGCGATGGCGCCAAGCACCACCGCGAAGAGCCATACCCGCGGAAATCTGCTGCCGATCATATTGTCGTTATTATTCGGCTATTAACAGGCGCAAGTGTAGCATCTGGCGGGAATTGACGAGAAATTTCCGTTTCGGACTATTTTAGCCGTATGGCGGCCGCACTTTGCGGCGATGTAGGGGAATCGCAGGGGCGGCTTCGGCTACTTGTCGCGCTTGCGCTTTTCGACGAATTCGGTGGGCTCAGCCTGCCCCGTCGTCTTCATGACCCCCTCAACAACGGCGCCTTCCGCAACGGCGATAGCATCGCCGCTGACTGTGCCGACGATCTTCGCGGAAGCGGCGACTTCCACCTTGCCAGCCGCGACGATATCCCCTTCGACATGACCGGAGATAATGACAGTGTTTGCCTTGATCGTGCCGCGCCAAAGGCCATTTCGCGCCAATGTGACGGTACCGTCTATGTCGCAGTCGCCTTCAATTTCACCGTTGATCAGGAAATCGCCGTTGCCGCCGATCACGCCTGTGATCTTGCAGCCTTCATTGATGAGCGTTGCAGCGCCTGAGGAACGGTCGCGAAGGCGCCGCCGCTTTGCTTCATTCATACCTGTCGAGCTCCGGGGTCGCGTAATCAATAGTCCAATGCGGATAGTACCGGGAGATGCACCGTTTTGTTAACGATATCCGTAACCAATGGCTTCTATCGAGACGAGGACACCGCCCTCGAACACCAGGCGTCGCATGAACTTGCGCGGGCCGAAGTTATAGACGTACTCGGTAACGACAACTTCCTGCGTGAAGTGGCCAAAACCCGGATAATGCCGGGGCGAAAAGCCGTGGGACAGCCTGCGCCTTGCGGACAAGTCGACACCACGTACGGCATAGCCGAGGTGGCGGACTGTGGTAGGTTCGCCGCAGGCCCGGCGTACCTGCTGTTCGTACATGTTTTTTATGACGAGCTTGTTGCCGCATCGGAATGCATGCGCAGGCGTAGCGAACGTCACGGCGAGCAGGAGCAATATGCCGGCCAATTTGAGTCGATACGATTTGAGCGTTCGGGTCGGATGCACGTCTTGAGCCCGGGAATGTTCGTCAAAATGTCAGTGCAGAATAGCAAATACGCAAAAAGCCGGTCGCGCTTATCGCGGCGAAACCCCGGAACCAGGGTATGCGCAGATGGATGCCGGGCGCTAGTGTCGCGGTTATGGTAAAACAGCACGCGGGCTTTGCACTGTAAGCAACCTCCAAAAGGATGAGAATTGAAGCAGCGGTTTGAACAGCGCCTGGCAGCGATTACCGCTGTAACTGACGATGTATTGTTCGGTGGACTGAAAGGCATCGAGAAGGAATCGTTACGTGTCGATGCCGATGGCTTGCTGTCGATGAAACGACACCCCGCGTCTCTCGGGTCGGCGCTGACGAACCGCTACATTACAACGGATTTCTCCGAGTCGCTGCTCGAGTTCGTAACGCCAGCCTTTGCAACGACGTGGGAGGCGCTGCAGTGCATCTGTGACATTCATCAGTTTACGTATTCACAACTCGACGGAGAGATGCTCTGGCCGGCCAGCATGCCATGCCTGATTCCCGACAACGATGACATTCCACTGGCCGAATACGGAACGTCGAACGTAGGGCGCATGAAAACAATCTATCGTCGTGGACTGGGTTATCGTTACGGCCGGCAAATGCAGCTCATATCGGGTGTGCATTTCAACTACTCCTTGCCAGGAGATTTCTGGCCTGTTTATCGGCAGATTCTCGGTGTTGAGCAGGATGCAGAGCAGTTTCGATCGGACCAATACCTGCGGCTTATTCGCAATTTTCGGCGAATGGGTTGGCTCGTTCTCTACTTGTTCGGCGCTTCGCCGGCATTCTGTAAGTCATTTACAAGCGGTGCAGCGGGTAGCATGAAGTCGCTCGAGGCGAATACCTTATTCGAGCCGTATGCCACGTCCTTGCGCATGAGTGACCTCGGTTACAGCAACCAGAATCAATCGAAAATCAACATTTCCCTGAACAGCCTCGATGAGTACGTCGGTGATTTGAAAGCGGCCATTTGTACGCCGGAGCCAGCCTACAAGGCGATTGGCGTCAAAGTTGACGGCCAATACCGGCAGCTGAACGCTAACCTGTTACAGATCGAAAACGAATTCTATTCACCGGTGCGGCCCAAAAGGGTCGCAAAGTCCGGCGAGCAACCGACCGCGGCGCTTCGTCGGGATGGCATAGAGTATGTCGAAATCCGCTCGCTGGATATCAATCCGTTTGATCCCTCCGGCATCAATCAGAATACGATGCGCTTTGTTGAGGCCTTCCTGATTTACTGCCTGCTTGAGGACAGTCCCGAACTCGATGATGTGGCACTGGATGAGGTCAGACGTAACCATACCGAAACGGCAAGACAAGGTCGTGACTCTGAATTTCGTCTTTTGAGGGGTGGACAGGCCGTGAAGCTGCAGGTGTGGGCTACCGAGATTGTGTCCAATGTGCTCGCTGTCGCCGAATTGATCGATCGTCATGAAGCAAATGAGAGTTACTCTGACTCTGTTCGGCTGATGCAAAAACTCATAGATAATCCTGACGAGACACCGTCGGCACGGATGCTCGCCGATCTCGAGCAAATGCAGACCAGTTTCTTTGAATATGTGCTTGGCCTGGCGAAGAGCCACAGTGATTATTTCGCATCGATCACACCGCTGGAAGAAGCCCGGAGAGCAGTCTTTGAGAAAGAGGTCGCGGAGTCACTGACGCGCCAGCAAGCAATAGAGGCCGCGGACAGTATTAGCCTGGACGAGTACTTGCGGCGATACTTTTCGAACTGCTAGTGTCCTGTTTGATGTGTCGCATGATGTCAGAACGGCAGCGGCGTTCCATTCTCGTACGCAAAGGTGCGATGTAGTTTCTGTAAGCGAATTGTCATGGGGCCAGCCCTGCCGCCGCCGATTATCCGGCCGTCCGCTTCCAGTACTGGCGTAAGTTCACCCATCGTGCCGCTCGTGAATACCTCATCCGCCGTGTACACCTCGGTCAGGGACAGGTTGCGTTCCTTTGCAGGAATGTTCTGTTGATCACAAATATCAAGAATCATCTTGCGTGTAAGACCCGGCAGGCAGCTGTCCGCGGTGGGTGTCAGAAGCAGGCCGTTTTTGACCAGAAACAGGTTGGTGTCATTGGTTTCGGACACGAATCCGTTTATGTCCAGCATGATCGCACTGTCCACGCCCGCGACGTTAGCCTCGATCGATGCGAGAATATTGTTGAGAAGATTGTTGTGATGAATCTTGGAGTCCAGGCACTGGGGCGTGTTGCGACGAATCGACGCGGTGATGACGCGGATGCCATTGTCGTCATAGACCGGTGGCTTCCATTCGGCAAGCACGATCAAAGTGCAACCCGATCGATTGAATCTCGGATTCATTCCTGATGTTACTTTTTCGCCTCGCGTCAGGGTCAGCCTAATATGCGTGTTGTCACGCATGCCGTTCGCTTGCAGCGTTTCAAATATCGCAGAGCGCACCTCGTCAGATGACGGAACATCGGCAAACGCAAGAGCTTTGGCCGAGTCCTGCAATCGTTCCAGGTGGCCGTCCAGCTCGGCTATGCGCCCATCATAGACACGCAGACCTTCCCAAACGGCATCGCCACCCTGAACCGCGCTGTCGAATACCGAAACGGATGCCTCCGAGCGAGGTCTGAGCCGTCCATTGATGCTAACGAGGATTTCGGCATTACGTGGGTCGGACAATTTCACCTATTGCTCTCCTTGTGCGCTGCCGACGAGCGCGTTCTTGTACAGTCGGTCATACCAGGGTTGACAGTCGGCGAGCAGTTCAAGAAGTTTGTCTGGAAACTCGTTCTTCGACTTGTAGGGTGCAAACCCTGTGCTTTGGTGGACGACATGGTACCAATACGGCGCCCAGATGCCGTCTTCGGCGAGCGGGCCAGCCGCCCAATGCAGCATGCCAGGATCGAAGTCGAGACCGAGGTGCTCGCACAGTTGTGCCAGGACCCCGGTCGGGTCCAGCAGCAGCTCGCGTGAATCGAGAATAGCCGGTGTCTGACCGGCGGCTCGCAGATCCGTATAGAGTTCCCACTGCCTTTTCAGACCGGTGTCGGCGAGCGTTGCATGGGGTAGCTGAACCGTCAGGGACGGCAACATGTCGCGCGGGTTCCTGATCAGGAAGATATTGCTCGTTTCTTGAAGAAAGTCGAGATCAAGCCCGACCAGGTGATGCGCCATGTGCTTCTGAAAAAGGCGAATTGACGGATCTTGTCGTTGCCTCGCCAGGAGCTCGCGCATTACGGCGGCTCCGTCACAGTTCATACCGGCGATAATCGCGTCTCGTCCGGGATGGTCGGCACCGCTGACACGAAGGTAATGACCGTACAGCGGTTCATCGACGATGCAAATATCGTCGCGTTGCGCGAAACTGTACATCAATGCCGTGGAGACGTTGCGCGGACCCGACCAAAGGCAAATCGGCGTTTTCATTGTTCTTGGCTCCTGCCGCTGCTGGCCCCGGCAACGAGATTGTAACGGCGTGGCGCCACGGGGGGGAAGCCGGAAGATGGCCTGAATCGGCTGATTTGCGTCCGCATGTGCACGATTGATGTGCGCCCTGTCACAAAAAAGGCCCTGTTCGGTGTGACCGCCGCGTCAATTTAACTAAACTTGGCGCCTGCCCATGGTTTGGCTGGCCTGTTGTTGCCTGGTGGAATTTTTTTGCTGAAGACATTCATAGTTGGAATCGTACTCGGAGTGGCTGGCGCCGCTGCTGCGCTATATGCGTTCCCGGCGGTCGATCAACATCGCGAGACGTCAATCGTTTCGGTAGCAGCGAATGGCGGAAATATCGAGGCTTTTCATATAAATATGCCGATGGATCGCATCATGGCAGGGGCCGCGGGCCAGAACCAGGCACTGCCAACAGGGATGAAATGGCCGGCCGATCAAATGCTCCGGGATGTTCGTGCAGAGCTGTTCAAGGTTCGTAACGCACGAGACACCGTTGTAGGCATTGCGTCGAGAACGGCGGCCAGGGACGGTTCCGGCGAAATAATAGACTGGGTGCTGCACCTGCCGGCACGCGGTTCGATGTTCGTGAACATGCGGCCGGAAGCACTGAAAGGCGGCTTTCGCCGCGGCGAACTTCAGGCCGGGTCGCGCGAATTTGCGCCGCTCAGCGGCTTGATGTCGGAGCGCTGGGTACCGAATACATCGGGTGACGCGGATGCGCCGACAGGGCGCATCGAGTTGCTAACAACCTATATTCGCAGGCAGGAAGCGCCATGATGAAGTACCTCATTGCGCTGTTTCTTGGCCTGTTGGTCGGTGCCGCCATTTTTGTCATCGGCTTAATCTACAACCCGTTTAATGCGGACAGTGGCTTGTCACCTCTGTCCATTACAGATTCCGAGATCATGGCACTGAGTTTCTCTGCGGTTCCTTCCGAAGCGATAGTGTTCACGAACGACGGTGACTCGCGCGTGAAGCCGTTTCCTGAAAAGGTGCAGCAGTTATGGGAGGCTCCCATTCGCTTGAGCAGCGTAATGGCGACAGTGATGCGCGACGCGCGCGGTCAGACGGCTGGTATCGGCATTAAATTCTCCTCGCGTTCCGAACGCACCCGATTGCTGCGGGGCGAGGCAATTATCGATAGCGCCTGGTACATCTACTTGCCGGGTCGCGGCAGCCTGTTCATCGAACAATCCGAAAACCACTGGGAATTCCTGCGCGACGTCATATTCCCGGCCTATCGAAGCTCAGCGAATAGTTGGAAGGGCGCCTGGCTTGGTGATCTGACGGCCGGGCCCGGTGCACTGCGTACCGCCGCAGTAACCGGCGGCACCGGATCGCTGCGGGGTTTGAAAATGGAAGCCGTGGAGTCCCTCTCCGCACGAGCGTATTCGGTCGGGAATGGCCCGGTTGCAGCGGAAGGGCGTTTGCTAATCGAGTTGCCTCGGGCCCCGCAAGGATCCGAGGGCGAATCGTCCGACGACTAGCACGCCCCGGCGGATTACGCTTCCACAGCGATGTCCTTCAGTGATATCGCAGAGTCGGCGAGTTTGTCGGCCGACAATACGGTGTGGGCAGCAATCAGTGCTTTCGATTGCACAAAGTCTCTTGGCGCATTGACTGCAACGGTGGCAATGAGACGATTATCTTTCAGGTACAGGCAGGCAAACGATCTGTCAGCAGGATTGCCGCGTATCACGACGTCATCGTAACCCTCGGACAAGCCCGCAATCTGTAGTTTGAGGTCGTACTGGTCCGACCAGAACCAGGGCACCTGTGCGTAATGTGTTTCGATCCCACAGAGGTTATTTGCCGCTGTCTTTGCCTGTTCAATGGCATTGTGGACTGACTCGAGGCGTAGCCGCCGACCGTAGATATCGTTCGGATGCGACGTGCAGTCGCCAACCGCATAGACGTCCTTGTCGCTGGTTATGCACCGGTCGTCGACAATAATGCCATCATCGACATCGAGGCCGGCTTGCTCGGCGAGTTCCGTGTTGGGCAGGATGCCGACAGCGACGATGACAAAATCCGCTCGAATTTCTTCACCGCCCGTGATTTCGACGCGCTTGACGCGTTTCTTGCCACGCAGGGATGCAGCGCCGGAAGAGAGTCTGAGCTTCACGCCTTTGCTGGTGTGTTCGATCTGGTAGAAGTCTGATATCTCCGGGGACACGACGCGAGCCATGACGCGATCAGCCATCTCGATCACGGTCACATCCAGACCGAGGCTGCGCGCCACCGCGGCGGCTTCCAGCCCGATATAGCCGGCGCCAATGATGACCAGGCGTCGTCCGACATCCATCTCGGGGCGAATCTGCTCGACATCATCGATACTTCGCAGGTAGTACACGCCCTTGAGGTTGGCACCCTCGACAGGCAATTCCCTTACACGCGACCCCAGCGCCAGAACGAGTTTGTCGTAGGCAATGTCCTCTCCATCCTCGATTTCCAGCGTTTTTTTGTCACGATCGATCGCCGTGATTCTGGTTTGCAGCTTTACCTCGATCTGATGGTCGTCGTAGAAGTTGTCAGCTTTCAGATGGAGGCGCTCGGCTGACATCTTGCCGGCAAGAAAACCCTTCGAAAGCGGCGGACGCTGATATGGCAGGTATGACTCGTCCCCGACAAGCACGATCTGCCCCTCGAAATTCTGTTGGCGCAAGGTCGCGCCAAGCTGGCCGGCGGCATGGCCGGCTCCTGCAATCACAATTTTCTTGGACACCTTCGAGATACTCCGATTTGCTTAGGCCGGTGCCAGTGGCCAGAGAATAGGCAACAGGACCATGACTGTGATGAATACGACGATCGTGAGCGGTACGCCGACCTTCAGGTAATCGATAAACCGGTATCCGCCGGGACCCATGACCAGGATGTTGGCCGGGTGTGAGATCGGGCTCGTGAAACTCGCCGACGCGGCCATCGCGACCGCCATCATCGCCGTCTGTGGTGCCAGGCCCATGTCGGACATTGCTGACAGCACGATTGGGGCCATGAGGACGACCAGTGCCGCTGTCGGGATAATCATGGTCGCCATCGCCGTCAGGATGTAAAGGCCCATGATTACGGGCCAGGGACCCGCGTCACCGAGCAGTGCCATTACCTGGCCGGCCAGGTAGGTGGCCGCGCCGGTGTCTTGCATCGCCGTGCCCAGCGGCAGCATACCGGCGATCAGAAATATCGCTCGCCAGTCGATCGACCGATAAGCCTGCTCCATATTCAGGCAACCGGTTAGCACCATGATTGTTCCGCCGATAACGGCCGAAATAGAGATGGGTGCGTAACCGAGCATCACGGTAACGACGACGCCGAGCATGATTGCCGCTGCAAGCGGGGCGCGGCGGGTATCGGGTGGTTCCTGCCCGAGCGGTGTCAGGATCAGGAAGTCGGAATCTGATGACAGCAGCTGCAGGCGGTCGCGCGGCCCGAGCAGCAACAGCGCGTCACCTATCTGCAGGCGCTCATCCGCAAGGTCGGTTCCGACGGTTTCACCTTCCCGCTCGATGCCCGCAAGTTCGATGCCATAGCGTTCGCGGAAATTGAGTTCACCGACCGACCTGCCGGCGAGCGCGCTGCGCGGGTCGAGTGTCGCGTCCATCAAGGTCAGCCGCTCCGACTCGAATGCCGATACATTCGCGGGAACCTTGGTATCGATTTCCAGCTCTTGGAGGCCGCGCAATACATCGAGGTCGCTGTGTTGTCCTTCGATGAGGAGCAGGTCGCCGCCCAGCAGTACCTCGTCGCCACGCGGCATGACCTTGAGCTCGCCATCGCGGAATACAGCAAGGACACGAAAATCGAAAACTTCTGCCAGGCGGCTCTTCTTGAGCGTTTCTTCAACGAGGCCACTGTGCTTGGGCAGTCGCACAACGAACATGCGTTCGTCGGCGTGGTATTTCTCGGCCAGCTGTTCAGGCGTGAATATCTCGACCTCGCTGAAGTCCGGAAATTTCTCGAGCTGCTCGATTGATTCAACCTCTCCCTGTACGAGAACTTTGTCGTTGGCCTTGATCGGAACGTAGGCGAGGTTCGTCAGTCGATAGCTGTCGCGGCGCAAGAGGCCGACCACCAGGACATCGAAGCGGGTTCGAAAAGCGGCATGTCGGACCAGCTCCGAGACCACGGGCGACCCGTCAGCGATAGTGACCGACGCGTATGCCACTTTCGACGCAACCATCGACTTCAGGACCGGCGCTTCGCGCTCAATAACCAGATCGCTCCAGCGCCTGAGTTCGCGGAACTGATCGAGGCGGCCTTGCACGAGGATTCCGTCCCCACCGCGAATGATGGTTTGCCGGCCGGGCAAGGTCTCGCTGCGACCGCTTCGATGCAATGACAGAATAATCAGCCCGGTCGACGCGCCAATGCGGCTATCGGCCAGCGACTTGCCGATCAGAATCGAGTCTCTCGGCACGCGCAACATGAATGTGCGTTCCTGCAGCTTGTATCGGGAGCGCAGACTGCGCTGGCTGATTTGCTTGCCACGCTCGCCCCGTGTCTTTGGCAACAGGAATCGTCCCGCCAGTGCGACAAACAGTACGCCGATGACCATGACGGCGCCGCCCAAAGGCGTGAAATCGAACAACGCGAACGGCACAAGCCCGTTCTGCACCATGGATTCGCTGATCAACAGGTTGGGTGGTGTGCCGATGAGCGTCATAAGGCCGCCCAGGAGCGTCGAGTAGGCGAGAGGCATGAGTAGTCGCGATGCCGGGATACGGGTTCGCCGCGCAACCCCGACCACCACGGGCAGCATGAGGGCAGCGACACCGATGTTGTTCATGAATGCGGACAGCACGGCGCCGGTAATCATGATCACGATGATCATCGCGAATTCGCGCCGACCGCCAATTCGCATGACCTGGCGGCCGATGATGTCGGCGATACCGGTCCGTGTCAGGCCCTCGCTCAGGATGAACATCGCCCAGACCGTGATAACCGCGCTGTTACTGAAGCCCGCGAATGCCTCGGACGAGTCGACGAGGCCCGTGACCGCAAGCGTGCCGAGGACCAGCAGCGCCACGAGGTCCATGCGAATGACTTCGCTGATAAAAAGAACCAGCGAAACAGCCAGGATTCCAAGCACCAGTGCGATTTCGAAGGTCATTAAGTCAGTCGTCGGGTGGGTCGCGTCGGGAGTTGTTCGTATTCATCACATTTATACACGACCTGACGCACAAAAGCGTGGCGTGGATTTTTGCGTAAAACGTGTGCCGCCATGTATCGGGTAACGATGTTGTGCAAGTATTGAGGTATGTCGAGTAAGGAAATTTATCAGCCGAGGGTGCGTCGTGCCGAGCGAGAGTTCGCTATTCGTGGTGCAAATTACTGCGTTTACGAATGGGGCGACCCGGATGCGCCGCTGCTCATGTACTTGCACGGTTGGGCCGATACCGGCTCGACATTTCAATTCGTCGTCGATGCGCTAGGCGAAGAGTGGCACGTCGTGGCGCCGGACTGGCGCGGTTTTGGCCGTTCGACCTGCGAATGCACGAGCTACTGGTTTCCGGATTACCTTGCCGATCTGCACGCCTTGCTGGACATTTTCTCGCCTGATGGCCCGATCCGGCTCGTCGGTCACAGCATGGGCGGTAATGTGGGCTCGCTCTATGCCGGGACAATGCCCGAACGAGTGCGCGCGTTCGTCAATATCGAGGGATTCGGTCTTCCGGACTCGGATCCCGCTGAAGCTCCCGGGCGTTACCGCGCCTGGATAGAAGCCGGGAGCGCAGTGCCGCGCTTCTCCGAATACGCAAATCTGGAAGCGCTGGCGTATCGCATCAGGAAGCGCCACCCTGCCATGACCGACTCCGAGGCGCTTTTCGTGGCCGGCGAATGGGCGAGCCATGGCACCGACGGCGTCGCCCGGCTACGCGCAGATCCCCGTCACAAGCTGCCAAGCCCTATCCTCTACCGCCGCGCCGAGGCGTTGGCCTGCTGTCGGGCGGTGACCGCTGAAGTGCAGTTCGTTACGGGCTCGAGCAGTGAGTTTGCGCAGAAGTACGGTGCTGTGCCAACGCCGCTGTTTTCGGGCAGCAAAAGCGTCGTTATCGACGGCGCGGGCCACATGCCACATTTCGAGGCACCGCAGGCCCTTGCAGGCGTGATTGAGGATTTCCTGCTGCCGACCTTGTAAATACATCCAGTACTGTATAAAAATACAGACTTTTGGAGAGGCTTCGTGCAGCAGGCCCTGCAGGAATTTGATTACCTGGGCATCCTGAACCCGGCGCAGCGACGCGCGGCCGAATACGGCGATTATGGCAATACCAGCGCCGGGCGGGGTTTGCGTGCAGGTCCCCTGCTGGTGATCGCCGGGGCAGGCACGGGCAAAACCATGACACTCGCACATCGCGTGGCCCACCTGCTGGTATCCGGCGTGAGCCCGGAACGGGTACTCCTGCTCACGTTCACGCGGCGCGCGGCAGATGAGATGACGCGGCGCGTCGAATCGATCGTGCGGGCATCTGCCCCGGGAAACGAGGCGCCGCGCCTGCCATCCGGGGGATTACCCTGGTCGGGAACATTTCACTCTATCGCGAATCGGCTGCTGCGCCGCTATGCCCACAACCTGGGCCTGGACCCGGGATTCTCGGTGCTGGATCGGGGCGACGCGGCTGACGTCATGGATGTAGTGCGTCACGAGCAAAAATTAACACGTGCGGCGCGGCGGTTTCCAAAAAAGGACACGTGTCTCGCTATTTACTCACGCTGTGTCAACACGCAGAAACCCTTGGGCGAAACGCTCGACGAAACGTATCCCTGGTGCAGCGACTGGGCCGACGAACTCAAGGAGCTATTCAGGTGTTACGTTCTGCGCAAGCAACAAAGTCAGGCGCTCGACTATGACGATCTTTTGCTCTACTGGAGTCACCTTGTGGCCGAAAAGGAATTCGCGGAGGAAATCGGATCATGGTTCGATCACGTGCTCGTCGACGAGTATCAGGATACGAACCTTGTACAGGCGCAGATTCTCAATGCGCTCAAGCCTGACGGCGACGGAGTCACCGTCGTCGGCGATGATGCGCAGTCGATCTATTCTTTTCGGGCCGCAGAAGTCGAGAACATCCTTGGCTTCCCGGACCAGTACATGCCCACTGCACAGGTCATAACGCTGGAACAAAACTATCGATCGACGCAGCCCATTCTGGATAGTGCGAACTGCCTGATCGCCGAAAGCGAGCGGCAGTATCGCAAAAACCTCTTTTCCGATCGTGCCGATGGTGGCAAGCCGCGATACGTTACGGTCGAGGATGGTGACGCGGAGGCCGAATATGTCGTCACAGAAATCCTGAAGAACCGCGAACTGGGTATGGCGCTCAAGGAGCAAGCTGTGCTGTTTCGCGGTTCACACCACAGCGATCGACTGGAACTCGAACTTGTACGGCGCAACATTCCTTACGTGAAATATGGGGGCCTGAAGTTCCTGGAGGCGGCGCACGTCAAAGATCTGCTGTCGGTCCTCAAATGGGCAGAGAATCCGAAGAACGAGGTCGCCGCGTTTCGAGTATTGAAGCTGCTGCCGGGCATGGGCCCCTCGAACGCTACCCGTTGTTTCGAGCACCTGGCTGTTGCGGATCATCTGTTTTCTTCGTTACGCGAATTCCGGCCGCCGGCTGCGGCGGCGAGCGAGTGGGACGGCTTTTGCAGCCTGCTGAAAGACCTGTCCGGCACGGCATTCGGTGATCGAGGCTGGCAGACGCAGCTTACCCAGGTACGGCGCTGGTACCAGCCGCATCTTGAGCGCCTTTATGACGGCCTGGATACACGAGAAGCCGATCTTGAGCAGCTCGAGCAAATATCCGGCCGTTACCCGACCCGGGAGCGTTTTTTGACGGAATTGACGCTGAATCCGCCGAGTGCGGCGGGCGACCTGGCGGGCGATCCACTGCTGGATGAGGACTACCTGATCCTGTCGACCGTGCACTCGGCAAAGGGCCAGGAATGGGAATCGGTATTCGTCCTGAACGTCGCGGACGGAAACTTTCCGTCTGAATTTGCAGCCGGAAAGCCCGAGATGATCGAAGAAGAGCGACGCCTTCTTTACGTGGCGATGACGAGAGCCAAACAGTCTTTGTCGTTGGTCGTGCCACTGCGCTATCACGTAACGCAACAGCGTCGCGATGGAGACAAGCACGTCTATGGCGCGCGCAGCCGCTTCATGTCGGACCAGCTGCTGGCAACGATGGACAAGGAGTTTCAGGGAAGGCCGGAATCACAGTCCAGCAGACTCGGTTCGCGATCAGACCGGCGCATCGATGTAAATGCGCGCATGCGAGAAATGTGGTGAAAAAAAGGCGGTGGCAAAAGCCACCGCCGTACACTACGAAACAAGCAGCTTGAGGGAAACCTAGTCTGTTACGTCAACTTCCTTCCTGATGATTCGGACCTCATGCCTGCTGTGCATCTCTGCGCCGCTGTCAGCATTCAATTCACTGCCGTCGATGAATTGCACTTCGCCGTCCTGACCAGCAGATTTCAGAACTTCCCGAATGCGCTCGCGCGTCGCCGCATCAATTTCCCGGTGAGAGATCACTGTGACGCCCTGCGCGTCACCCGTCTTGATTATTTTGACTTTCTTGACGTCCCTGGTCTTTGTGACGGTCGCGTCAGCGTGGTCAACGTGCATCTCGATGTCATGCGCGCCGTGCATGCCATCGACGTCGGCTATATCGTCGACGGTGATAGACTTGCCGTTGACGTTGAATTCGAAGCCGTCGACGGTGCGCCGGACATCAGCGATGTTCCCGGATTTATCCGTCAAGGTGCGACTCTCTCCCACGGCCATGTTGTGCAGATCAAAGCCCGCCTCCTGGCTATCGAAAACAAAGGTCTGTTCGCCCGAAGCATCGTCATCGACAGCAATCTCGATACGAGTCTGGCGCTCCTCGCCGGCAACAGCGGCCGTGCCGATAAGACCAGCCCAGAAGAAAACTACTAATGCTCTGAAATTCATGCTTATTCCCCATTTTTTCCCGGTGTTAATGCGACTTATAGCTATTGGATGCGCTTGCGACAGGAATGGTTGCACGGCGCCGCACCGGAAAGAGCCTGAATCACGACAGGAACATCGTATATGCGGGATTGTCGCTTTCCTCCCAGTGCGGGTAGCCCAGTTCGGCCAGGTGAGCCTCCAGTTCCTCTGTCTCCTCTCGCGGCACGTCAATTCCCGCAAGAATACGGCCATAGTCGGAGCCGTGATTGCGATAGTGAAACAGGCTGATATTCCAGTCCGTGCCGATGGCGTTCAGGAACTCGAGCAATGCGCCAGGCCGTTCCGGAAACTCGAAACGGAACATACGCTCGTTGCTGACAGCCGGCGAGCGCCCGCCCACCATATGCCGTACATGCAGTTTGGCCATTTCGTTATCACTAAGGTCTTCGACCGGAAAACCGGCGTCGCGTAGTCGCTCGATTAGCTGAAGACGCTCCTTCATGCCATGGCTGAGCTGGACGCCGACGAAGATGTGCGCCTTGTGTTGATCGGCGTACCGATAGTTGAATTCCGTGATGCCACGTCGCCCCAGTACTTCGCAAAAATGGCGAAAGCTGCCGGGTTCTTCGGGAATTTCCGCCGCGAGCAGCATCTCGGTTTGCTCGCCGACGGCCGCGCGCTCCGCGATATGACGGAGACGGTCGAAGTTCATGTTGGCACCGCAGTTTATCGTGACCAGCGTTTGCCCGGAGATGCCGCGTTCGGCGACATACTTCTTGGCCCCGGCAACCGACAGCCCGCCGGCGGGTTCCACGATCGAGCGTGTGTCTTCGAAGATGTCGCGGATGGCCGCACAAATCTGGTCAGTATCGACCGTGATAATTTCATCGACGAACAAGCGGCAAAGGCGAAACGTCTCGTCGCCAACCCGGCGTACCGCAACGCCGTCGGCAAAAATGCCGACATGGTCGAGCGTCACAGGCTCACCTGCTGCAAGAGATGCTTTCATCGCTGCAGAATCGTCCGGTTCGACTCCGATGATGCGAATTTCCGGTCGCAGCTGTTTCACATAGGTGGCGATGCCCGCGATCAGGCCGCCGCCGCCGATGGGCACGAAAATAGCATCGATGTTCTCCTCAGCCTGCTCCAGGATTTCGGCGCCGATCGTACCCTGGCCCGCGATAACCTCGGGGTCATCGAATGGGTGGATAAAAATCAGCCCTTCACTGGCCGATAGCGCACGCGCATGTGCGTAGGCATCGTCGTAGGCGTCGCCATGCAGGATGACCTCCCCGTCGAGGGCCCGGACGGCTTCGACCTTGATCCTGGGTGTGGTAACCGGCATCACGATACAAGCCCGGACGCCGCGTCTTTTTGCGGCCAGCGCGACGCCCTGTGCATGATTGCCGGCCGAGCTGCAGATGACACCGCGCGCCAGCTCACCGGGCTCGAGGGCGGCTATCTTGTTGTAAGCACCACGCAGCTTGAACGAGAACACGGGCTGTAGGTCCTCGCGTTTCATGAGGATGCGGTTGTCGAGACGGCCGGACAGGTTGATGGCCGGCTCGAGCGCCGACCGGATCGCAACATCGTAGACTTTCGCTTTGCGAATAAGATCCAGGTAGTCAGTCGGGTTCATTTGATCGCTGCATGGTGGCTTCGCCTGCGGTTATCGCATACGGGGCGGCCGTCCGCAAAGCCCCCTTTACGAAGACGAATGAAGAATAGCTCGCTTTCGACGAATTGTTGCCATGGTAATCATTCCCTGACCCTTTCATAATGCAGGCCAGCCGTCGTGCTATCGGCTTGGTTGTCTACTCAAAGGATTCCGGCTTGACACATTTGCTTATTTCCAATGCGCGCCTTGTAAATGAAGGCGAAGTTCGCGAAGCGGACGTACTGATCGAGGGCGAGAGAATCGCCAGGATCGATGCCAGCATAGCGGTGCCGGACGGTGCCGAAGTGGTCGATGCGGCCGGCAAGTACCTGTTACCCGGCATGATCGATGACCAGGTGCACTTTCGCGAACCCGGGATGACGCACAAGGGTGATCTGGCGACGGAATCGGCGGCGGCCGCGGCGGGCGGAATAACCAGTTTTATGGATATGCCTAACGTCAACCCACAGACGACAACCCGGCAAGCGCTCAAGGACAAGTATCGTATCGCCGAAGATCGATGCACAGCGAATTACGGATTTTACTTCGGCGCGACCAACGGAAATATCGAAGAGCTTAAGGCGCTGGAGGTCGGTGAAGCTTGCGGAATCAAGGCGTTCATGGGTGCCTCAACCGGCGACATGCTTGTCGATGACCCGGAGGTGCTCGAAAAAATGTTCGAGCACGCGCCGATCATGATGGTTACTCATTGCGAACACTCGCCGACAATCTGGGACAATGAGGACAAAGCGCGTGCCAAATTTGGCGATGACGTGCCGTTTTCCGAGCATCCAAATATTCGTTCCGCGGCGGCTTGCCTGGCTTCTTCGAGCCTCGCTGTCGATCTGGCGAAACGACACGACGCTTTGTTGCATATTCTGCACCTGACGACAGCTATCGAGATGCAGCTGTTTTCCAAAGCGCATCGTTCTGAAAAACGGATTACAGCCGAGGTATGCGTGCATCACCTCTGGTTTGACGATTCTGCTTACGAACGACTCGGATCGAAAGTTAAATGCAACCCGGCTATCAAGAGCGCGAAAGACAGGCTGGCTTTGATAACCGCGCTCAACGAAGGACGCATCGATATCATTGCTACAGATCATGCGCCCCATACTGCCAGCGAAAAAGACGCCGGCTACTTCAAGGCGCCGGCCGGCTTGCCGCTCGTGCAGCACGCATTGCTTACCTTGTTCGATCTTGTCGCCGACGGGCAGATCAGCATTGAATTGCTGGTTGACCGCACGAGTCATGCACCCGCGGACCTGTTCGGCATTGCCGATCGCGGTTACGCCCGCGAAGGCTGGTTTGCTGACTTTGTGATTGTCGATCCCGCCGCGCCGTACAGGGTCAGCAAGGCCAATTTGCTCAGCAAATGCCAATGGTCGCCGTTCGAGGGCCATGAATTTTCCGCATCGATCGATACGACGATCGTGAATGGTCAGGTTGTTTATCGGGACGGAAGTCTTACCGGAAAAATCGCGGGCCAGCACATGGAATTTTCTCGGGCGAGATAAGACGGACCCAGACTGTTTACTTTCCCCCCGATCCCGCTATGCTAGCGACCCTTAAGGGACTCCACTAGGGCACCCGGCGAGAGGGCCTGCATCGGTTCGTCATTTGCATGAAGCCAACAGATACCAGCAACCCCGATTACTACCATAAGGTCGTCGACTGCCAGTGGGGCTGTCCTGCCCACACCGACGTTCCAGCGTATATCCGCATGATTGCCCAGGGGCAGTTCAGCGACGCGTACATGGAAAACCGCAAGTCCAACGTGTTTCCCGGAATCCTGGGACGCGTATGCGATCGTCCCTGCGAGCCTGCCTGCCGTCGTGTTCGTGTAGAAGACAAGCCCGTTGCAATCTGCCGGCTCAAGCGAGTTGCTGCCGATCATCGCGATGACATCGCGGATCGCCTGCCCAAGCCGCCATCGAAAAACAACGGCAAGCGCGTTGCGTTGATCGGTGCGGGCTGCGCCTCATTGACGGTTGCGAACGATCTTCGTCCACTGGGCTACGACGTGACGATTTTTGAGGCGCACGATACGACGGGCGGACTGATGCGGACGAATATTCCGCAGTTTCGTCTGCCTCCGAAAGTCCTCGACGAAGAAATCGGCTACATTCTCGATATGGGCGTCGACCTGAAGCTCAATCACCCCATTGACAGCCTCAAGGGTCTCCTTGGCGAAAACTACGACGCGGTATTTGTCGGCACGGGCGCACCACGCGGCAAGAATCTCGAGATTCCGGGTCGCTATGACTCGAATCGAATCTATATCGGTATCGACTGGCTTGAGTCAGTTGCTTTCGATCATGTCGACTCGATCGGCGAACGTGTACTGATCATCGGTGTTGGCAACACGGCGATGGACTGCTGTCGAACTTCGCTGCGTCTCGGTGCCAAAGACGTCAAGGTCATGGCACGTAAGCCACGCGGTTTCTTCAAAGCATCGACATGGGAACTGGAGGATGCCGAGGAAGAAAATGTCGAGATCCTGGTTAACCATTCGCCCAAAGAATTCGTGATCGAGAATGGCAAGCTTGTCGGCATGAATTTCGAGTTAATGGAATACAAGGTCGACGAGAAAGGCCGCATCGACCGCGGCACCGTGACGGGCGAGAAGATCATTCCCTGTGACGACGTTGTGCTGGCCATCGGACAAGACAACGCCTTCCCGTGGGTAGAGCGCGATCTTGGAATCGAGTTCGACCAGTGGGAGTGCCCGGTTATCGATGAGACAACAATGATGTGCGGCCGCGAGGGCGTTTTCTTTGGCGGTGATTCGGCGTTCGGTCCCAAGAACATCATCTGGGCTGTAGAACATGGCCACCAGGCGGCAATTTCGATTCACAAGTATTGCCAGGGCGAAGATATTGAAGACCGCCTGCCAATGGGGCTCAACCTCGAGAGCCAGAAGATGGGCATGCACGAATGGAGTTATTCCAACGATTACAATCCGGCTTCAAGACGCCTGATGCCGCACGTTGACGTCAAGCAGCGCTTTAAGAAGCTCGATATCGAGGTTGAACTCGGCTTTACGGTCGAACAGACGATTGAAGAAGTCGAGCGATGCCTGAACTGTGACATGCAAACCGTTTTTACCGCGAGCCTTTGCATCGAATGTGATGCCTGCGTCGATATCTGCCCCATGGATTGCCTGACGATTACTGCGAATGGCGATGAGGACGAGCTGCGTACGAGGCTCTCCGCACCGGCCGAGAATACCGAGCAGGCTTTGTATGTCTCGGCCGAACTGCCGCATACGGCGAGGGTCATGGTCAAAGACGAGGACCTCTGCGTGCATTGCAGTCTCTGTGCCGAGCGCTGTCCGACGGGTGCCTGGGACATGCAAAAATCGACAATCCTGGTGCCCTACGCACTGGACGAGTCGCAAGTTGACCAACCCAAGACCGCTAGCGGCGGCTCCGGCGCGTAATGGAATTCCTGTGGCGACCGTAAATGACGTTGTTATCAAGATCGCTACAGTTAACGGCACGGGTTCCGCGAGCGCGAACGGCTTGCTGCGCAAGTCAATATTTCGAATGGGCGTGCCTGTCGTCGGCAAGAATTATTTTCCATCGAACATTCAGGGTCTGCCAACCTGGTACGAAATTCGTGTAACGGGTGATGGCTACCATGCGCGCTCGAATCGCGTCGACATCATGATTGCGATGAACGCGCAGACCTACGCAAGAGATATGGCCGAGGTAGCGCCTGGCGGCTGGCTGGTATACGACTCGACATGGCCACGCAAAAGCCTGTTGAATCGTGATGACATCACGATAATCGGCATTCCATTTTCCAGGATGTGTAACCAGCATTTTGACGGGGCCCGGGCACGCATCCTGATGAAGAACATCGCCTATGTTGGTGCTATCGCAGCGCTGCTGGACATCGATGTCGAGATCATTACCGCGCTACTTGAAGAGACTTTCGCCGAGAAGAAAAAGCTCGTCGCTTCAAACATGGAGGCCATACAGCTGGGTTATGACTACGCGATGGAACATTTCGCTTGTCCGTTGCCTATGCGAGTCGAGAAAATGAATGCGACGGCGGGCCAAATTATTATCGATGGCAACACAGCTGCGGGGCTTGGCTGCGTGTACGCCGGGGCGACCATCGGTGCCTGGTATCCCATTACACCCTCGACATCATTGATGGACGCGTTTCGTGATTTTTGCTCGCACTATCGGGTAGACGCGGAAACTGGCAAACGCACCTACTGCATTATCCAGGCAGAAGACGAGTTGGCGGCGATCGGCATGGTGTTGGGCGCAAGCTGGATGGGCGCGCGCTCGTTTACGCCAACCAGCGGTCCCGGCATCTCGTTGATGAGTGAATTCATCGGATTCGCTTATTACGCAGAAATTCCAGCCGTGATATTTGACGTGCAGCGAGTGGGGCCGTCGACTGGAATGCCGACGCGGACGCAGCAGTGCGACATCATCAGCTGTGCCTATGCGTCGCACGGCGACACCAAGCACGTGTTGTTATTTCCCGCGGATCCGGCGGAATGTTTCTACATGGCGGTAACGGCATTCGATCTGGCGGAACGCCTGCAAACACCGATCATGGTGTTGTCAGACCTCGATATTGGCATGAACGACTGGATGGTGCCGGAGCTCGAGTGGGATGAAGACTACGTGCCGGATCGCGGCAAGGTTCTTGGCGCCGAGGAACTGGAAGAGATGGAGAGGTTCTACCGCTATCTCGACGTCGACGGCGACGGTATTCCGTATCGTACGCTCCCTGGCGTTCATCCGAAGGGTGCATATTTCACGCGCGGATCGGGGCACACGAAGTTAGGCGCTTACACCGAGAATTCCGCCGATTACCAGGACGTGCTGGATCGACTGCTGCATAAGTGGGAGACGGCGCGCAGCCTGGTTCCGGAGGCTGAAATCAGTTTCTCGAAATTCAATAAGGCAGCAATTCTGACGTTTGGCAGCGGTGACGGCGCATGCAAGGAAGCACTTGACCGCCTTGAGGCCCATAATATCGGTCTCAACTACTGCTGCGTCAAAGCTTTCCCGTTTACCGACGCCGTACGCGATTTTATTGATACGCATGACGTTGTCTATGTTGTCGAGCAAAATCGGGACGCACAGTTTCGCACCTTGCTGATCAACGATATCGATGCAGATCAGAATAAGCTGGTTTCCCTGCTGCACTACGACGGGATGCCAATCAATGCGGGGTTCGTTGTTGCGCGGGTACTCGAGGAAATCGCCAAAGGGCGCGCAGCCTGACCTTGGAGTAACAACGATGAGCTACATAGCAAAACCAATAATCTCCCATCCCGGTCTGCCAAAGAATGCTCTCGGGCTGACGTTACGGGACTATGAGGGCTCCGTATCGACCTTGTGCGCAGGGTGTGGCCATGATTCGGTGACAGCCGCGATCATTCAGGCTGTTTTTGAACTCGATATCGAACCTCACATGCTGGCAAAAATGAGCGGCATCGGTTGCTCGTCAAAAACTCCGGCTTATTTTGTTCAGCAGGCACACGGTTTCAATTCAGTTCATGGACGCATGCCGTCCGTGACTACAGGCGCCAACGCGGCGAATCGTGATCTGATGTACATCGGTGTATCGGGCGACGGAGATTCCCTGTCAATCGGCGTCGGTCAGTTCGTCCACGCAATCCGGCGTAATCTGAACATGTGCTACATCATTGAGAACAACGGTGTGTACGGTTTGACCAAGGGCCAGTTTTCGGCGTCCGCGGACATTGGCAGTCTGCCCAAGAAAGGAATGCCGAATCAGCAAGAACCGATCGACCCTGTAAGCACGGCACTCAGTCTTGGTGCAACTTACATTGCGCGCAGTTTTTCAGGTGACAAAGAACAATTGGTGCCCCTGTTGAAGGGTGCGCTCCTGCACAGCGGTTTTTCGCTGGTTGACATCATTAGTCCTTGCGTCACGTTTAATGACCACGAGGGATCAACCAAGAGCTACGCGCATACGCGACAGCATTATCATCACGTGGTTAATGTCGATTACATCCATCCGTCCGAGGAAATCAAAGCATCCTACGAGGAAGGCGAGGCAATGCCCATCCATTTGCATGGTGGCGATACCATTCTTCTGCGAAAGGTGGATGACAGTTACGATCCGACTAGTCGCGCCTCCGCCTTCAAGTACCTTCGCGAACGTTTCAATGCGGGCGAGATTACGACAGGCCTGCTTTATGCAAATGAGTCTCGTGACGAGATGCATGAACTCATGGGTAATGTCGACACGCCGTTATCGAAGTTGCCACTCGACGAACTGATTCCCGGAAAAGATGAACTGGCGAAACTGCAGGGCGGCTACCGCTAACCCCAGAGTCGTTTCCACCATGGCTCTTTCTTCGGCACAGGGCGCTCGCCACCGGCGAATTGGATTTTCGCGCGGATGTCCTCGATGTCCCAGCCCGTCAGGTTCGCGAGTTGTTGTGCCTCGCGTTCCTGGCGATCACGTACGCTGGCCTGATATTGCGTCGTGTCACAGCTGGTCTCGCCTTTCCACGGGTGACGAATGACGTATCGTCCCTGGTAGTTCTGCCGGTCTCCGGTTTCCTGGAAGACCAGATCTTCCGGAAAATGCTCGCGGTCGTAGCGAACGTGCAGTCGCGTGACGAATACGTTCTGCGCCGGTGCTGGCGCGATCTTGCTGGCTTGCTTGTTGTTTCCACCTACCCAGAAAACGCCGAGTTGACGCAGTTCCTTGGCGCTTAGCGGGTCCGCAGCGCAGGGGTCACACCACGCCATATCCCAGGCGTACTCGAGGAACACTCCACGCTCGTTTTCTGCCCGCGTCTGCTTGTCGAACATTGCCCGATAAAACTCGGGAAATTCACCTTGCACAAACTCGGGGAGTTCATTGTTAGTCGGGAGTTTCACTGTTCGGTAGTTCGTCGTCTCGACACGCCCCGTCCGGGTCAGCGCGTAAACGTAGAGCTCCTGCTTGCCCCTGGCATTCAGTGTGCCGAGCCGGATGGGCAACATGAATTTGTTGCTCTCATACGCAACCTGCAGCGGGCGCAGATACTGGTAACCGAGCTTCGATTGCTCCTCGAGGTTAACTTTGGCGACGAAGAAACGCATGTCCTGTTTCAGGTAGCTGTCGACCACACGTTTAGCGCCACGGGGGATGCGGTAGCCATTGTCGTTTAGCCAGCGAATCAGCCCGTCACTTTGCGATGCGGACAGAATCAGGATGTCGTACTCACCGACCGTGTAGCTGGCCTCGATTATGACGCCCTGTGAACGAGCTGCGCGTTTCATTGCGGCGCCGGTACTCGGAAGAGCGGCGCTGTCCTGAGACATTTCCATGCGATCGTATCGCAGGCAAGGATCCGGGTCGTGGTACTCGACAAGCCGAGGTGACGTGTAAGCATCGAGGTGCTGAACGATAGCGCGATCACCGACATTGATTTGTTCGCGCTCAATCATGGTCGGAACCGGCACAACAACGGCGAAGTCGGCAACCTGGCCCTCAAAGTCATTCGCCATCGTTATGACAGTCCGGTTTTCATCTCGAACCAGGACAACCTGAGACGCGCGGTTGAACAGGCTTGTATCGGCTCGTGCGACATAAAAACCGCAGAACGCCTGGGCAGATGTCGAAACGACGATCGTCAGCAACGCGGTGACCATAGATATCAGGATTTTCATCAGTAAACTCCTTTGACTTTATTGCCTGCACGAGCGGCGGGAAGTTCCCATTGGTAAATTCGGCCCCGCATGAGCGTGTCGATCAGCGGCACAGCGGGGGCCGAGATGATCAGTGCGAGGATCGGACCGTTCGGCTCGTAATGAATGAACTGAATAATGAATGCGATGGCGGCAACAAGAGCTGCGAACAACACGCGGCCTCCTGCCGAGTTTGGCGTCGTCTTCGGATCCGAGATCATGAAAAATGCGAAGATCAACAGCGCGCCGTTCTGCAGCTGGTGCACTGGAATAGCGAGAGGGTCGCCGAGCCAGGCGGCCCTGCCGAACAGCATGCCCGCGTAGATCAGCAGAAACGCTATCGTCGTCTCTGCACGTCGGGCGCGCGTCAGCACCAGGAAGCCGAGGCAGGCGAGTGTGAATGCACCGATGGCCGCGCTGCCCCATTGTCCCGACGAGACCCAGGCCTGGTCGCTTGCCAGCATGAGCGTGACGAGCGCCATGTTGGCCGGGTTAAAGATGTGTTTGCCGCGAATACGAAGCAGAAACTTACTGCCGATCGCAATAGCGGCGGCGGCGGCTGCGAGTGCGACCTCATCGGTGCGCAGCAGCAGGGTCAGTGAAAGCGACGTGATTAGCGGGCTCAGCGGATCGAAACGCGGCAGCTGCGCATACAGGGTGCCGAGGAACTGTACGACGAGCGCGGTCGAGACGATTGTGACCGCGTTCTGCCAGTGAATACCGAAGTCCAGGGCGACGACGCCGAAACAGACCAGCGAGCTCAGTACCGCGATCTGGTAATAGCGCGGGTCCTTGAAGCGATTCAGCTGTCGACTTATAGCCTTCATGCCCGGTGTAAACGCCGGGAATGTGGGTTCGGGTTTAAATGGGCACTAAATCGGCAGTACCCGACCTCCGTAGCCGCTTCTACCTCCCGCCTGCCCCTAATCTGCTATACTTATATCAACAAAAACAGAAACTTATATTATTGCATCCAATGTCACGACGGCGTGCATCTACCAGGTGAAAGCAATTCCCGTAGTCCAAATCTGGAGTATTCAAAGTGAATGAAGAACTGATTCCCATCGTGATGTTTTTGTCACTGGCCGTGGTCTTCGTAGCGTTGTTCTGGTTTCGCTATCGCGCGCGCCGCGAAATGCAGGAAACATTTCGTATCGCGCTTGATAAGGGGCATGAACTTACGCCTGAAATTATTGACCGGCTGGGTCATCCGAAGGCAAGCAAAGACAAGGATCTACGTCTTGGCGTCATCTGGATGGCGATCGCTGTTGGTTTGGTGTTGTGCGGCTTTGCCGTTCCGGATGAAAGTGGTGACGCGTTGCGCGGCATCCTGGCAGGCGCAGCATTCCCGTTTGCCATCGGTATCGCGTACATGACCCTGTATCGATTCACGGAACGCGGCCAATAAGCGAGTAAGCCAGGTTGAGCAAAGTTGCCGATCATCAGCTGGTCGCAAGAGCGGTCTCCGCACAAGATACCGCTGCTTTCGGCGAGCTCGTGCGGCGTCATCAGTCGCAGGTGCGCAATTTCCTGCGCAAGTTAAGCGGTGACATCGCAGCCGCGGATGACCTCTCGCAGGACTGCTTCATGCACGCCTGGGACAAGTTACAGACGTTTTCGGGCCGCGGATCGTTCATCGGTTGGTTGCTGAAAATCGCGTACACGACATTCCTGCAGTCGAAGCGAAAATCGAAACGTTATGCCGAGATACTCGATCAGGTCGGACATAAGATGGAAACGGAAGGACAGAGCTACAGCGTCCAGTCCGACGAAGTGACGGACCTGGACAAGCTGCTTGCCGTATTGGACGATGATGAGCGCGCGATCATGATCATGTCTTATGCATGTGGACTGTCACATCGTGAAATCAGCGACGCGACCTCAATGCCGGTTGGTACGGTGAAATCGGTGATATTTCGTGGTAAACAGAAGATCAGGACGAGTTTTGACATCAAAGATCATCAACATGGCTGAGAGAATCAAGGACGCAGAGGACCGCTTTCTCGAGTCGATGTTTGACTCGGCGCCGATTGCTGACGATGGCTTCAGTACGGCGATCGTCCGGAAAATCCGTCGCAGACTCTGGCTCAGGCGCCTGGCGCTGCCGGTTGCTGCCATGATTGGCGGAGCAATCGCCATCAAGCCTCTGGCCGGGCTCGTGACGGCCGCTGTCCGCCTGTCATCGCTGCTCCCGCAGGAGCTCCTTACGGCAACGTTTTCACTGGTCCCGCAGGCGCCGATGATCGTTCTTGGTGCGATGCTGCTGGCGGCCTGTCTGCTGGGTTTGCGAGCGCTCGACGACTAGCGAGTCGTTTGTCAAAACCGGGTAGCTCAGTTACATTCCGGGAATGACTCTTCGCGACAAAGTCGAAGCATTGTTGCCCAATTGGGAGCGCTGGTATCCAAGTCTGTTCGACGCTGCCAGTGACCTTGGCATTATCAGGCCCGACGTGTGTGATCCGAATTCTCTCTTGCTGACGCGCAGGCACGCGAAGGTAAGGCAGCGCGCCGAAGATGCGCATCGCGAAAAGTGGGGCGGAAAGCCACAGGACTAGTTCATGCAATTCGATCTCGAATCGGTGAGGTCGCAGTTTCCTGCGCTCTCGATCACGGACAACGGTGTCCGGCGAATTTACTTTGACAATCCTGCCGGCACGCAGGTGGCGGCAACGGTGGCCGACGCCATGTCGGATTGCCTGCTGAAAAAGAATGCCAATATCGGCGGCTACTTCGCCACCTCGATCGACGCGGACCAGGTAGTCGAGTCAGCTCGCGTCGCGATGGCTGACTTTCTGAATGCGCCATCGCCGGACGAGATCGTCTTCGGACAGAACATGACGACGATCACACTCCATTTGTCGCGTTCTATCGGCCGCCTATTCAGTCCCGGCGATGAGATCATACTGTCGCGGATGGACCACGATGCAAACGTGTGGCCGTGGGTTCTGCTGGCTCAGGACCTGGGCCTGAACGTGAAGTGGCTGCCGTTCAACAAAGAGACCTTCGAATTTGATCTCGACGTTGTTGCTGCATTACTCACCGACAGGACGCGCCTGCTGTGCGTTGGTGGCGCCAGCAACCTGACAGGTACCATCAACGATGTCGCTGCGATTTGTACCAAAGCGCGCAACGCCGGGGCTATTACTTACATTGATGCCGTACAATCCGCGCCTCATGTTGCGACCGATGTGCAACAGATCGGCTGTGATTTCCTGGTTTGCTCGGCCTACAAGTTCTTCGGACCGCACCAGGGAATTCTCTGGGGTCGAAGAGAATTGTTGGAGCGTCTCGAACCGTACAAGGTAAGGCCGGCGCCGGAGGAAATTCCTGGTCGTTTCGAGACTGGCACCCAGAGTCATGAGGGCATTGCCGGCGTGGCAGCGATTGTGGACTATTTCGCCTGGATCGGCGACACAATGGCGCAGGATTATGCGGATCGCTGGTCGCAGTTTTCAGGGCGGCGCCAGGCGCTGCATGCGGCGATGGACTTTTTGTTCGACTACGAAAGGTCGCTGGCCGAGCGCCTGATCGACGGGCTCACGCAGATTGATGGCATCACTGTGCAGGGAATTACGGCGGCGGATGCAATGCTGCGCCGTGTTCCGACCGTTTCCTTTACCCATGATTCTGTCGCATCCGCCGCTATCGCCGAGTCCCTCGCGCGGCAAAATATTTTCGTATGGAGCGGCCACAACTACGCGGTGGAGGTTGCGAAGACCCTGGGCATATACGAGACGGGCGGTGCTGTACGTGTTGGACCGGTGCATTACAACAGCCACGAAGAAATTGATGAACTGCTGACTGCGCTCGCGAGTATCGTTGCTTGCTAGTGCTTGTAAACGGCAGTCCCGCCTTCTGATCTATACTGCGTATGAATATGGCCAGGTCCAAAAGTTTGGGGATTATTCAGGGAGATAACGACATGAAAAAAGCTTTTATCGTAAGTGTATCGGTGGTCTTGACGACCACACTGGGATTCGCAACGACATGGGCACAGGAGGAGAGTGAGGAGCCTGTCGTCTATCCCGTCGAAACCTACACCTGTAACTACAACAAAGGGCAGGGTCCTGCAGACCTCGAAAAAGTCATCGCCGGCTGGAATATATACATGGACGAGCAGGGTGCCAGTAACTACTTCGCGATGACGGTAACACCGCATTACTTCGGCGGAGAAACATTTGATGTGGGTTGGCTGGGCGCCGCGCCAACGGGCGAAGAACTTGGTGCTGGTGCGGATTCCTGGATCGCCGACGGGGCGAAGCAAGCCGCCTCATTCGCCAAGGTCCTGAGCTGCGATAGTCACAGCAACTATGCGACGATGCAGATCAAGGAATCGCCAAATGGTGCATCACCGGACAATCTCGTAGTGACGTTCGCCAACTGTTCGGCTGTGAGCGGCAAGACAATGGAAGACGTGTTCACGGCGATGGATGCGTGGACTGAATATTCGATCGAAAACGGCTACCGGAACGGGGCGTGGGTGATGTTCCCGGCATACGGCGTTGACGATGTCGATTTCGATTTCAAGCTCGTCAACGGTTATGACAACCACACTGATATGGGCAAGGATTATGACCAATTTACGAACGGCGGTGGCTACGAGAAGCATGCCGAATTGCTGGGCAACGTCCTTTTCTGTGATGTCACTCGTGTCTATGATGGTGTAGTCCGCCGGCGCATTGCGATGGCAGAATAATTGACGGCCGGCCGGCGGCCAGAGGCAGAGAGCGGCGTGCGCCGCTATCTGTCATCAAAACAAAGAAAGCCGCATTGCTGCGGCTTTCCGTGAGATGTTGTACCTGGAAAGGAGGGTTAGCGACGTATGCCGAAGTACTTCTTAATCATCGTCAGACCCACCGCATCTCTAGATACCTTTGTTATCCCACTAGACATGGATCACCTCCTTTCAGTTGTTAGCCCACTGTCAGTATGTCCTGTAAACCAATAAAAACCAAGGAAAAAATTAGTTTGATAAACACCTTCAAATTGTCGCATTTTGTGGGTTATTATTGACGGCCGACCTCGGCCAGGTGAAAAAACCGGTGCGCAAGGCCGTGTATACTTTGGAGCTTGCCTGCGTTGCGGGAACCGCAGCCACATAACAAAACTAACGAGTGAGAACGTAAGATGGCGATCGCAGATCTCAAGAATGTATTGAAAATCTTCAGCGGCTCCAAGGTCAGTGCCGGCCAGGAGAATGAACTATTCAAGGAAGTGTTGCTCATGACACTTGCACGAGCGGCTAACGCCGACGTAAGTATTCAGAAATCCGAAGTCGACCTGATCCGCAAGATTCTCAAGTCACACACGGGCGAAGATTTCAGCGCAGCGGACATTCGCGTTGCCGCGCGTGCCGAATTGTATGCGGAAGCTACGTTGGTCAAATATCTTAACAGCGTGTACAAAAAGATGACCAAGGCAAACCGCGCGCAAATTGTGCAGGCATTGGCGGACGTGTTCCGTGCGGACAAAAGCATTAGCGTGCTCGAGCAGGACTTTTTCGATAACGTCGTTAAAGCGCTGCGCGTCAAGTCGTGGCAGGTTGCTGGCCTTCACGCAGGCGATGTTGACTGAAAGACTCCCTGACCAAATATGTTCACCCAAGGCGGGCATTTGCCCGCCTATTTCGTTTCCGGGATGCGTCGTAACTTACTCCTGCGCGCTGACACTGACGTCGCGGTAAACGACAAACAGTCCCGAGGCAACAATAATCAACGCGCCAACGACGACCCAGATGTCTGGCACCTCGTCCCAGATCAGGAATCCCGCGATAGCACCGCCAACCAGTGCCAGGTACTCAATCGGTGCAAGCAAAGCCGGGGACGCGGCGCGGTAGCCATTCACTAACCCAATCCATGCGAGCACCGAGCAGACGCCGGCGCCGAGAAACAGGATCCACCCGGTCAGATCCGGGCGCAGCCAGGTCTCGCTATCAAGGATTCCCATCGAGACGATCATCGGGCCGACAATGACATAGAAGGACAGTGACAGAGTCGATTCGGTCGCGGTGAGCTTACGCGCCGTGATCGCCTGGCAGGCATAGCAAAAGGCGGCGACAAGAATGGCCACCGCCGCGAAGGAGATTTCACCTTTGCCTGGCCGTAGCATGATGAGCACGCCGATAAAGCCGATCGTTACCGCCCCCCAGCGCCGCCACCCGACACGATCACCCAGGAAGACTGCGGAGAGCGCGGTCATCATCAGCGGCGCGGTGTAGCCAAGCGTCAGCGCGTTGACCAGCGGCATCACTGACAAGCCATAAAAGAAACCGAACATCGCACCCATCCCAAGTACGGTCCGCAAAAGGTGCCACGCTTTCTTGTCCGTGCTCAGCGAATGCAGCCCACCGACCCTGGGCGCGATTGCGAGCAGAATAGCGAGCGCGATCACGCTGCGTACAAGAACGAACTGCGGCAAGGAATAAGTGCGCAGTATTTCCTTGGCGCAGAGATCAAGAAAAAGCCCGCCAACAACGCCGAGCAACATCCAGGCGATTGCATTACTGACGTGATCTTTGTGAGAAATCTGAATCATGGATGAACGGCGCGGCTGTTACTTGAACGCAAGCTGAACATGGTCGCACGGAGGTCTGCGGATGCCTACAGGTTCAGCATCGATTCAGTGTCTCTGGCTTCTAATGAAGCTGTAAGCAAACAAAGGACACGGTTATGAATTACCTCAAACGAACGATCAACATTGTTCTCGCACTGCCGCTGGTATTGCTCCTGACTACGAGCCATACGGCGATGGCCGCGGAAGAAGATGCTCGCATCAGCACGACGTCCCAGGGCCTCGCAAGCCAGCGAGGCACGACAGCGCCATCAGAGCCGTCACGTGACGAATACGAGGCACTCAAGCTGTCAGGCGATCGCAACAAGACGGCGCGTGCGAAGGTTCAGCAGAAGACGTCGGGAATCGACGCGCATACGCCGAACACGGATTTCTGGTTTTACACGACCGATGTCGAGCTTTTTACTGACAGGGACCGTGACGGCTACTATGCTGGTATCGATCTGCTTTTTGATGCCGATACCTACTACGACGTTGCTGATGTTTATGCGGTCATCTATCTGAGTTACGAATACGGCCCGTGGAACGAGTATGCCGAGACGGACGATTTCACAATATTCGGTACTTCCGGTGACGATGAATATATCGTGGAGACGGATCTTGTTGCGGGGTACCCGACAGGTAACTACGACATCCTTATCGAGTTATACGACGCGTACGATAATTCATTCCTGGCGGATATCGGCCCGGAAGACACGTCCGAGCTGTCCATACTGCCGCTGGAGGACAGCAACAGGGACGCACCGGCTACCGTCACGACGCAGGTCGTCGTCAGCCACGGTGGCGGTGGCTCGCTGAGCTGGTTCCTGTTGCTGGGACTTGCTGGCGCCGGCGCCCTGGCCCGCAAGGACTAGACCACGGCATTGCTTTGGCTGGACTCATGCGCACGGCGAGCCGTGCGCATGACTTTTCGGCCCCACGCGGCCAGGCTATCGAAGTACACATACAGCGCCGGAACGACGAGCAGGGAAACGACGGTTGAGAATGCCAGCCCGCCGATAATAGCCCTGGCCATCGGATAATACGGCGGACCGTCGCCACCGACCTGCGTCGTGCCCATCGCGAGTGGCGCCAGCCCGACAATAGTCGTGGCGACCGTCATCAGGATCGGACGAAGGCGGTCACGTCCGGCGGTTACGATAGCTTGCTCTCGCAGCATTCCTTCCCGCCGCAGATTGTTCACGTGATCGACCAGTACAATGCCGTTATTCACCACGACCCCGATCAGAATCATGATGCCGATCATTGCCATGAACGAGAATGTTGTGCCGGTCGCGGCAAAAAACAGGAATACACCGAAAATCGAGAACACGATCGAGCCGAGGATGATCGAGAAGGGCAGCAGCATCGACTCAAATAAAGCGGCCATGACCAGAAAAATGCAGGCAACGCCCAGCACGATGTTCATGACCATCATGTTTGCAGTCTCATCCTCGCGTTCGAAGCCGCGGCCCTCTTTCCAGCTGTAACCGGGTGGAAGCTCTATCTGCTCCATGAGGCTGTTCACGCGCGGTCTTACGTCGTTTGCCGAGACTTCGTCTTCGAGATTGGCAGTCAGAATGACAGCGGTTTGACGATCGGTGCGGCGAATCGTGTCGGGCGAGGCGTTGACGTGGAAGGAGGCGACGCTGCCCAGCGTGATCCGCCGGCCGTCCGCTGTATACAGCGGCAGGTCGGCCAACTGTTCGATGCTTTGTTTGTCGTCGTCACGAAAAGCGAGGCGCACCGCGATTTCTCCGGTTTCGCCGCGGAATTCACGCAGATTCTCGCCGCGCATCGCGATGCTGACCGATTGAGCGATTGCCGCTGCCGTCAGGCCAACCGCTGCGGCCCGGGACCTGTCGATAATTACGCGTACTTCCTTGTCACCGGTCTCGGCATCGCTACGCACATCTTTCAAACCTTCAACGGTTGCCAGCGCCCGTACGACTTCGGTACCCAGCCGATTCAGTATTTCGGTCGAATCACCGCTGATCTGAATCGAAAAACCTTCACCGCCGCCCTGCCGATCGAACTGGAAGTCGGGCTTACCGATCGCAATCTCAGGCAAGTCTTTCTCGATGCGTTCAATAATTTTCTTGGTCGACAGGGTCGCATCGGACTTGTCGGTAAGCAGTATCGTCGACTCTGCCCGGCCCTGGTCGTAGTAGCTGTAAATCGAGCGAATGTTGAACTCCTCCTGGCGCGAAAACAGATAGTCTTCGATGGTGTCGACGGTCGACTCGACGCGTTCCAGCGCATGTTGGCCCTCGATGTGGTAGGGCATAAACAAACGCCGCCCGACATCTTGAGGGAACATGTCGAACTTGATGATGCCGAGCACCATCGGCAATGTACCGACCACACAAATCAGGAATATGCCGAGTGCGGTCCACCAACGATGGCCGAGAATCCACTCGAGACCGCCAACGTATTTTTCCGTCAGGCGCGAGATCCACGCGCCTGCCTTCGGTCTTGGCGGCACCGCGACACGTGCCGCCAGCATGGGTACCAGTGTCTGCGCTATCAGCAATGATGCCAGTAGCGCAACGATGATCGTGATGGCCACGTGAGTCAAAAATATCGTAATGTCGATCTGCGCACCGAAGATGATCGGTGCAAATACGATGATCGTGGTTGCGGTACCGGCGATGACGGCGAGGCCAACTTCATTGACACCGTCAATCGTTGACTTGGATGGTTCATCGGGCCTCTCGGCCCGATGCCGAAAAATGCTCTCGGTGATAACAACGGCATTATCAACGAGCATGCCGACAGCCAGCATCAGCCCCATCATCGAGAGAATATTTAATGTGAGCCCGGCGAAATACAGGGCACCCAGGGTAATCATTAACGAGAATGGCACAGCAGCGGTGACGATCAGCGTCGTGGTGACCTGCCGCAGGAACAGGTACAGGACGATTATGGCAAGCAGGCCCCCGAGTGCTCCGGCCGTGAGCAGGTCCGACAATGACTCGCGCACGCTGTCACCCTGGTTGTCCAGCGAAAAAATCTTGATGCCCTGCATCTGCGGCAACTTGCTGATTTCCTCGACTTCGGCAATAACCCTGTCCGTAACGTCGACAAGGTTGGAGCCGGTCGTTTTATTGACTGCAACGCCGATCGCATAGTCACGATCCAGGTGACGACCGTAGTTGCGTTCCGGTGTACGCAATTCGATATCGGCGACATCGCCGAGGCGCAGCCCGGCTTTGTTTATGGTTAGCTCGCGAATTTCTTCAAGCGAAGTAAATTCGCCGCTCGGTCGGACGCTGAAACGCTGATCGCCGGCCGTGATCTTGCCCGCGCTGACGGCGAAATTGCTGCCTACGAGCAGGTCCCGTAATGATGCGATATCGACGCCGTGCGCGGCGAGCCGATCCGGTTGCAGCAGGATTCGGATCTCACGGGGATCCACACCCTGCAATTCGACGCGCGACACGCCTTCAATTCGCTCAAGCCGCCGCGTCAGCAGGCGATCCAGCATGTTATAGCTGTCAGACAGGTCTTGTTCGCTGGAGATGCGCAGGTTTAACACGGGCTGGTCACCCAGTGATCCTGTGAATATGAAGATGCGACGTACATCGGCAGGCAACAGGTGTCGGATGCCATCCACTTTGGCGCGGGCCTCGATGCCCTTGGCGCCCATGCTCTGATCCCAGCCGAACCGGAGGAAGATCTCGGATTGCCCTTCGCGGGAGCTCGAGAACATCTGTTCGACCCCGGATAATGTGGCCAGCGCTTCCTCTACCGGGCGCGTGATCAGCTTCTCGACTTCCTCCGGTGTCGATCCGGCATATGGGATCTGAACGAATATGCCGGGAAACTCGATGTCCGGGAATTTCTCAAGTGGCAATAGCCGGGCAGCAATAACACCGACCAGTGCCAGCGCAACAAACACCACGACGGTCGTAACCGGGCGGCGCAATGCAACTTCGGTGTGCTTCATCGTGCAATTCCCACGTCAGGTTCGGTCGCGGGCCATTGTTTCCTGTCCATTAACGAGTACACGACAGGAATCACGACCAGCGTTAGCACCGTCGACACGACGAGTCCGCCGATTACCGTGATGGCCATCGGCGTCCGGACCTCGGATCCTTCACCAAAACCCGCGGCCATCGGCAGAAGTCCGAGTGCCGTTGTCAGCGAGGTCATCATGATCGGTCGTAAACGTGCGGTGCCCGCTTCTATTATTGCGTCGAACCGATCTTTGCCCTGCGCGCGCAGCTGATTAATGAGATCAACGAGCACTATCGCGTTATTTACGACGATACCGGCAAGCATGATCACGCCGATAAACGCGACTATATTGACAGTAGTGCCTGTAATGAAAAGCGCAATTACCGCACCGACCAGCGCGAGTGGGATCGTGAACAGAATGACGAACGGATGTACCAGGGACTCGAATTGCGATGCCATGACGAGGTAAACCAGGAATATGGCAAGCACCAGGGCAAACCGCATGGACTCGAATGACTTCTGCATCTCTTCGCTCTGCCCGGATACCAGCGCCGTAATTTCGGGCGGCAGGGCAAGGCGGCTGACAATATTGCCGGCTTCAAGCGTAGCGGCACCAAGGTCTCCGTAGGCGAGATTCGCTGTGATAATGGCCACGCGCTGCTGTGCAACACGACGGATCTCCGCGGGACCCCGCGACACGGAAACTGTCGCAACGGCATCCAGCGTCACGGGCCTGTCGGACGAGGGGTTTACGATCAGGCGGCGGATTTCTTCGATACTCGATTGACGGGTGTCCACACTGCGGACGAGGACGTCAATTTTCTTGTCGCGCCAGGTGTAACGAGTTGCCAGCTCTCCGCGGACGTTCGCAACGACGAGGTTCGCGATGTCGCGCACAGCCAGTCCGAGCTTGGCGGCGCGTTCCTGGTCAAAGACGATCTGGATTTCCGGATTGCCTCGCTCCACCGTCGTTTTTATATCGGAAAAGCGACTCGAAGCGGACATCATTTCGACGAGTGCCTGACTGGTGCGGGCAAGCCCGTCGAAATCATAGCCGGAAATCTCGATTTGCAACGGGCTGGCGAATGACAGCAATGCAGGACGACTGAATTTGTACTGCACGCCAGGCAGCCGAGCAAGCTCCGCACGCATCGCCGCCATCGTCCGATCTTCGGCTTGCCGTCCCGACCCCGGTTTTAGCGTAATGCTCAGGGATCCGGTGTTATCGCCTGCATCGACCGGATTCGCATCGAGGCGGTTACCCGTGCCGGCAACCGAGTAGTCAAGCGCAACGGCGTCGATTCCGGCCGCGGCACGTTGCGCTGCCTGGATCGCCCGGTCAGTTTCGGCTAATGGCGCGCCCGGAGAGAGGCGCAGGTCAACGCTAAACTCACCTTGCGAGAATTGCGGAATAAGTTCGGTCCCGAGCCTTGGGACCAACGACATCGTCGCTAGGAATATGATGGCGGCCGCGGCTACCACGAGCCAGCGGTGGGATAGTGACCAACGCAGCAGCGCCGGGTAACTGGCGGCTGCTGCGGCATACAGATGCTGCATGATCCAGGTTGGCACCCACAGCAAGACCCAGAAAACTTTGCGAACGCCGAAAAATACGATACCAAGCACGCGTACGACAGAAGCGACCGAGCGCGTGAACCGGCCTGCCGGCCTGCCATCGTCGCCTTCGTCGTAGCGGCTGCGGGCACCCAATGACGCAAGCATCGGAATGAGTGTAAGTGCGACCAGCAGCGAGAAAACGAGTGCGAAGGTCACAGTCAACGCCTGGTCACGGAAGAGTTGCCCGGCAATGCCACTGATGAACACCATCGGGAAGAATACCGCGATGGTCGTCAAGGTTGACGCAGTGACGGCAGCCGCGACTTCTGCTGTGCCATTCTGCGCAGCTTCGACGACACCCTGTCCCTGTTCTTTCTTTCTGACGATATTCTCGAGTACCACGATCGAATTATCGACCAGCATGCCGACGGCCAGGGCGATGCCGCCGAGAGACATGATATTGAGGGAAATGTCATTCGTGTACATCAGCAGGAATGTGCCAATAACTGAAACCGGAATGGCGATGCCGACAATCGTTGTGGCTCTTGCGTCGCGCAAAAATCCGTAAAGCACCAGGATCGCGATCAAGCCGCCCAGGATCGCGGCGGTTCTGACATCGTTTACGGCCGACGAGATAAACGTGGACTGGTCATAGATCTTGACTAACTCGATGTCCTCGGGCAGTGATTCCCGGATTCGCTCGACGCGCTGGTCGATGCGTTTGGCCACTTGCACGGTGTTTTCGTCGCCTTCTTTATAGACGGCGAGTTCCACAGACTCACGACCCTTGACGCGTGTAATAGCCTCTCGTTCCTTGTAGCCGCGATCTATGGTTGCAACATCACGAAGATAGACGGGTCGATTGGCAACATTCGCCACGATGGCGCCACGGAACTCCTCGATACTTTGAAACTCATTGAGCGTTCGGACAAGGAAGCGCTGATCACCTTCTTCGAGGCGACCGCCTGACAAGTTCACGTTTTCCGCCCGGATTCGTGCGGCAACCTGGTCAATGCTGATGCCGAGCTGCGACAGCTTTTGCTGGTCGACTTGAATCTGAATTTCGTCCTCCAGGCCGCCGCTGACTTTTACGGCCGCGGTTCCCTGCTGTGCCTCCAGTTCTGTCTTGATGCGGTCTTCAGCGAGCCTGCGCAGAGACTTGAGACGCAGCTCTGGAGAGTCGCCCTCGGCGCTGCTGTCCTCCTTGTACAACAGGCCCAGCCGCATGATCGGTTCGGATGAAGGATCAAAGCGCAGCAGCAGAGGACGTTCGGCCTCCAAAGGCAGGAACAGAACGTCGATTTTTTCTCGCACATCGACGCCCGCGATATCCATGTCGGTGCCCCAAAGGAATTCGACCGTCACGTCAGACTGCCCGGAGCGAGAAACGGAGCGCACCAGGCGGACATTACGAACGACCCCGACCGCTTCCTCGATCGGTTTGGTGATGAGGTTCTCGACTTCGACTGGCGCCGCACCGGTCAGCTCGGTTCGCACCGTCACAGTGGGATAGGAAATGTCCGGCAGCAGGTTCAGTTTCAGCCGCGACAGCGACACCATGCCGAACAGGACGATCGCGACCATCAGCATGATGATCGTAACGCGCCGCTCGGTTGCCAACTCAATCAGGCGGCGCATCAGTCTTGACCTTCGGGGGCGCTTTCGCTTTCTTCCGTGCTGTCAGACGGCGATTCGGCAGGCGCGTTAATCACCGTGACCTTGGCGTCACGCTTCAGACCCACCTGTCCTACTGTAATGACGTGGTCTTTATCGTCGAGGCCGCTGATGATTTCAATAAGACCGTATGCGGCATATCCTGTCTGCACTGGACGGCGGATGGCAACATTGTCTTCCACGACGAATACACTAGTCATACTCATTTCATCGACGATAGCGCTACGTGGTACCTGCAACACGTTTTCATGTTTGTCATAAACGATGTTTATGCGGGCGAACATGCCAGGCTTGATACGCCGCGCGGGATCGAGTATTTCGATCGTAACTTTGAACGTTCCGGTCTCGGCATCGATGCTCGGGCTGACGCGTGTTACGGCTGTGGGAACTTGCTCGCCACCGAGTGCGTCGATATCTATTCTCACCGGCTGCCCCGGAGAGATCTTTCGATACTCGCGTTCGGGGACATACAGATAAGCAACTAGCGGTTCGATGCTGGTTACACGAAATACGGGTTCACCCACGCTGATTGTGTTACCGAGCTTGACGAATCGCTCGGAGACAACGCCACTGATCGGCGCCCGAATCTGGGTGTAATCGAGTTCCAGGCTGGCCAGGTTGTAAGAGGCTTGTAATGCCTCCAGTTCATACTGAATTTTCTCGAAGTCACCTGCACTGATCAGGCCTTTTTCTTTGAGGTTGCGATTGCGTTCGAAATCACGCTGCAGCTTGCGAAGCCTGGCTTGAGACTCGTTGAGTTCGAGGCGCAGACGATCGCCATCAAGGCGTGCGAGTATTTGACCCTCTTTGACGTCATCACCTTCTTCGACCAGCACCTGGCGGACTTCACCGGCGACTTTCGCGATTACGTCGGCTTCAGCGAAGGCTTCGATTGGCGCCGTGCCAGAATACACAGCGACGACATCACCTCGAACGGGAAAGCTGGTCTCTACGGGAATAGGTGGTGATTCCTCTTCCTTCTTGTCGTCTGGCCGGTCGCAAGCGCCCAACAAGAAAACGCCGATAAGTGCTACCGCGCATTTACGGTATAGCTTCATTGATTCTTCCCTTATGGAACCGCATCTCGAGACCAAACATCACCCCGTCAGGTCTTTTGCGCGACCGCCAATCAATCAGCCGCTGGAGCTGTTCCGACCCGTATTGCTCGCGAGGACCTTGCTGCCTTCACGCAGCCCGGTGTGCCCGACGACTACGATATTGTCATTGTCTCCCAGGCCGTCGAGGATTTCGATTATATGACCCTCCCGGATGCCGGTTTCCACAACGCGTTTCGTGACTTGTCCATTGTTGACCACGTATACGGCTGTTTGATCGTCTTCATCGAGCAACGCGGCAGCCGGAACCACCAGCGCATCCGGGTGCATTTCATACGCAATCGTAAAACGGCCAAACATACCCGGCGCAATATTGCCGTCTTTGTTTTGAATTACGGCCGTAGCCCGGAACGTGCCGTTGCGCGAATCTATTGTCGGGCTTATGCGAACAATCGATGCCGGAAATTTGGTGTCCGGCATCGATGCAACCTGCAGGCTCGCTGTGTGGCCCACCTGGAATTTTGGCAGCTGTGACTGTGGAATCTGCAGGTAGGCGACCAGCTCTGCTGTGTCCGTTATTCGGAACGCAACATCACCAACGTTAATGTTCTGCCCGGGTTTGATTTCTCGTGCGGACACGACACCGGCAATAGTGGCACGGATGTTCGAGTAGTCATAATTTAAAGCCGAAAGCTTGTAGCTTGCCTCCAGTGCTGCAAGTTCGTATTTCAGGCCTTCAAACATCGACGCGCTGATCAGTCCGCGTTCATGGAGATCGACGTTTCTCTTGAATTCCCTGCTGGCCCTGGCGAGATTGGCTTTGGCGGCAAGCATCTCGAGGCGCAGGCGCTCGCCGTCAAGGCGCGCCAGAACCTGGCCCGCAGTTACGGTGTCGCCTTCTTCAACCAGCAGCTCGACGAGCTCGCCGGCGACGCGGGCGATAACCGGAGCGTCTGCATCTGACGTGAGTGTCGCTGTAGCCTCATAGCTCGCATGAACGTCCTGCCGATACGGTTGCGCAATCTCAACGGGTACGGGCGTTGTTGCTTGCAGGATGTCCCGATCAGCAACGCCTGCCTCGCCCACACCACACGCGGCGAGGCATGCCATGCCTGCAATCGCGAGTGCCGGGATGATCGGTGTCGAGATGTTCATTTTTCCAGCGCCAAGTAAGTTAGTGTTATAGTTAAGTATAACACCAGTTCAGTGGAATGCAACTAATGGCTGGCGAATTATCGGACGTTTTGTAGACCCTAATAATCAACAAGTTACGTTCGAAGGCACCACTATCACTGGCATTGCATGATTATTAGATGCCCGAGAAGCGGATTTGGATTGATGGCAAGCAAAAAAATGCTGCCTGGTCCGAATTACCGTGCCGCGGTCGTCAGCCGAAACTCTGGGCCAGGAATGGATTGAGCAGCCGATTTTCGGGGTCCAGCTGGCGCCTTATTTTCCGAAAGAAGTCCAGCCGCGTTGTATAACTCTGCGCCGCGTGCTCGGCGCGGAAGGCGCGGGACTGGCTGAATAGCGGCGTGCCGCCCCAATTCTCCGCAAACTGTGCGAGGTCGATGACGAAGTCGTCCCATCCGCGCTGTTGTGTTGATGTCGTTTGCAAGGCGAATACGGGTTCGTCGAAGGATGGCGAAAGCAGTGCCGAAGGGTCCTTGCTCACACGAAAACCGACGGCGGGCATATCGCAACGATAGCCATTTCTTTGCTGCGTTTGCTGGCAGAAATCGACATAGGCTTTAGCAATGATGGAAAAATCCGTCGCCGGGAAACACCAGGTCGAATACAGGAGGTTGCGTGGCTTTGTGCGGCGCCGCCGGCTGGTTGTTGCAAAGTTGTTGCCGTTGTTGACGAGCTTGCTATTCACGAGGCCATAGGTTGCGGCGCTGATGCCGTCGATCAGTTTGTAGCGCACGGAGGGGATGGGTATGACGCGATTCAGCGATTTGAACACATGTGGCAATACCGTGCTTTCGCCCCAGTCCTTGATTCGCCATGGAGTCTCGTAAGCGCTTCCGGGATCCACTTCATATCGACGCACATCAATGTACACACGATTCCGATGCGGAAGCAGGTAAAATTTCAGGCCAACATCCTGGGCGGAAAGACGGTCGACGATATCGGAAAACTTGTCGACGCAAAGGCTGCGATGACTGGCAGAAAAGGTCGAGATTGGTCGAACCCGCAGCGTCGCCTCGTAGATTACTCCCAACAAGCCGTAGCTCAATCGAAAAGCATTCAACAAGTGCTGCTTTTGCTCCGATACGCTCATGACCTTGCCGGCTGCCGTGATGACCTTGACGTTGATCAACTGGCTTGACAGGTAGCTCGCCCGATCTCCGATTCCAGGACCCATGCAGGGCGATGCCAGGGCGCCGCCCAGCGTCCTTTCCATGCTGTCGTGATTGCCGATGAGTTCAAGGCCCTGTTTGGCCAGCGCCGACACAAGCGTCCCGAGCCTGACGCCGGCCTCCGCGGTAACCGTATGGTTGTAGGCGTCAATCCCGACGATCCTGTTGAGCCCCGTCGTTCGAATTACCGTGCCGGCGGGGCTCTGGTTGCAATCGGTGGACGCGCTTCCGGCACCGCGGGTTCGAATGGGCAGGGCGATGTTGCCCTGTGGATCGAGACAGCGCATCAGTCTCGCCAGGTTGGTCGGTGTATAGACACCCGGCCGAGCCGGGCGCAGCATGAACCTGCCTGTGTCGCGAAACCCGCTTGCTTGCATATCATGTCTCCAGCAGCACTTACAAAGTTGCCAAAGACACCCAATGCGCTCATCGCGATCGCGATGAGATATCGTGTTGGTAGCCCCGCTGTCATTGGAGAGACCCTTAGACCGGAAGCTTTGCGACGCTGTCTTTCGACAGGTGTGCCTTTGTCAAACGAAGCCTTATCGTTGCACAGTCAGCTAGTCTGTGCAATGAATCGACGCCACTGAAAAATATTCTGTTAAATTCGAATTCGAATGGGAATGCTAACGACACTCGTCGGCACCCGGCTGCCGGCGAAATACCACAAATTCTTCAAGTTGCCCGAGCGACTGGAGTCCTACAAACATGCCGATGCCGGCGGCACTTTGCTGGGACGGGCGGCACTGGCGTGGCTTCGTGAAAATGACGCAGCTTGCGGCGTATTGCGGCTGGAATCGGGACAGGATGCATTGGGTGTGCGGCTGGGTCTTATCGATCGCGCGGAGCGCACGATCGATATTCAAAGCTACCTGATTCGTGATGACATCAGCGGCAACCTGATCGCACTTCATCTGGCTGCAGCGGCTGATCGCGGCGTTCGTGTCCGCCTTTTGATGGACGACGCACTTACTCATGAAATCGACGCCGGATTGTTGTCGCTGGATGTTCACGACAACATCGAGGTTCGAGTCTTCAATCCGTTCCCACGGCGCCGATCGCGATTGATCAGTTTCATCGCGAACTTTAATATCCTGAATCGCCGTATGCACAACAAGTCGTTCACGGTCGATAACCATGTCACGATTGTTGGCGGAAGAAACCTTGCGGATGAGTATTTCCAGTCGGGCGGCCAGCTTGAGTTCATCGATGAGGATCTGCTCGCAATTGGCGCCGTTGTTGATGACGTGTCGGATGGTTTCGACGCGTACTGGAATTCGCAGGAGGCGATACCGATAAATGCGTTCAACACCATGGTGCCGCACAGTTCCCTGGAGGACTCAACGCGACAGGGGCGCAAATACCTGGAGGATCATCGTGATGGTGAGTTCCTGGCGAGCGTCGATGACAGCCTTGCAAAGCAATTCACGGACGGAACACTGGCGCTGGTGCCTGCGAAGGCGGCCGTCATCCAGGACTATCCCGACAAGATCCGGAAGTTATTGCCGCGGTCGACCAGTATCACGACCGTCTTCCTGCAGCAAACGGTGGCCGAGGCAGAGTCCGAGCTCATCATCATTTCTCCGTATTTCGTCCCACAAAAGGCGGGAGTTGAATTCTTTGGCGCTATGGTAAGGAAGGGCGTGCGCGTTGTTATCATCAGTAACTCGCTGGCGTCGACGAACCACTCCAGCGTTCATGCGGTGTATGCACGCTACCGGAAGCCCTTACTCAAGCAAGGCGTCAAACTGTATGAGCTGCGGCCACACGTTGCGTCATCAGATTCAACAACAAAGCTGACCCTGCATTCGAAAGTCGCAACCATCGATCGAACTCGGATGTTCGTCGGTTCATTCAACCTCGATCCAAGGTCTCTGTACCTGAACACGGAAATGGGGATGATGGTGGACTCAGATGAACTGGCCGGCTCAATGGCCGCCGGTATTCTCGAGTCGTTGCCGGCAATTGCGTACGAGCTGCAGCTGTCGGAAAAGGGTCGTTTGCAGTGGCTGTTCCGTGCGGAAAGCGGTGACGAGGTCATCACGACCGAACCACGAACGACCTGGTGGCTGCGTTTCAAGACCAAGCTCATGAGCTTTCTGCCGATCGAGGGCCAGATGTGAGACAAGCCAAAGATTTGTCAAGTCGCTCACAAATATCTGACAATGTCTGTCTTGTACCAGTTGGAGTAGCCGATGCGGTGGCGTAGCGGGAGACGAAGCTCGAATATTGAAGACCGGCGTGGAGTCGGTGCGGCGCCAAAATTACTGGGCGGCGGCATCGGTACGATTGTGTTGATACTCGTCGCAATGTACTTCGGTGTCGATCCGACGCCGCTTCTCGAGACCGTGCAGACGCGCCAGTCCGCATCGACGAGTGGCACGCGGCCGTCCGCTGAGGACCTCAGGAACGATCCTCTCGCGGACATGGTGTCCGTGGTGATCGCCGATACCGAGGACGTTTGGACGGAGATATTCGCCAGTCAGGGCAGGCGTTACCAGGAACCGACGCTCGTCATGTTTAGCGGTGCGACGCGCTCGGCCTGCGGTCTCGGGCAAGCCGCAATGGGCCCCTTTTATTGCCCTGCCGACCAGAAAGCGTACATCGATCTCAATTTCTACGAGCAGATGCGAACGCGTTACAAAGCGCCAGGTGATTTTGCACAAGCGTATGTCATCGCTCACGAAATAGGACATCACGTGCAAAACCTGCTGGGCATCTCTGGCCAGGTCCATTCCATGAAGCAACGCCTGAGCCAGGCCGACGGCAACGCGCTGTCGGTGCGCCTGGAGCTGCAGGCCGATTGTCTTGCCGGTGTCTGGGCGAACCACGCCGACAAAGCACGCAATATTCTCGAAGCTGGCGACGTCGATGAAGCACTGAATGCCGCAAGCGCAATCGGTGACGACACATTGCAGCGCCAAAGTCGCGGCACGGTAGTGCCCGAATCATTCACGCATGGCAGCGCAGAGCAGCGACAGCGATGGTTCCGCACCGGCCTGCACAGTGGCAATCCGGATGCCTGCGACACGTTCAATGTCGACCGGGTCTGAGCGGATTCCGGCTATAAGAAGAACCGCGCAGCAGGCGCGAGAAGCGACGCAGCGTATTCGCGACTTTGTCCTCGTGACGCCGCTGCGGCGCTCGACCGAGTTCAGCAGGGCGCTTGGCGCCAGTATTCACTTCAAGTTGGAAAACCAACAGACCACCGGGTCGTTCAAATTGCGCGGCGCGACCAATCGTCTTTTGACACTGGGTGAGGAGCAGAGGGCGAAAGGGTGTGTCGCCGCGTCTAGTGGCAATCATGGTGCTGCCGTTGCCTGCGCCGCGCAGCAGCTCGGCATCAGCAGCGTAATCTTCGTACCGGAACAGACTTCATCGGCAAAAGTGAATGCGATCAGGCGCTACGGCGGAGAGGTTCGCTACTTCGGTACGGACGGCCTCGACACGGAACAACATGCCCGCCAGTTCGCCGATCGGAACGGACTGTCGTATCTATCGCCTTATAACGATAGCCAGGTAATCGCAGGGCAGGGCAGCTGCGGTGTTGAAATAATTGACCAGTTGCCGGATGTCGACGTCATTTTTGTCGCTGTCGGGGGCGGTGGTCTGATCGCAGGCGTAGGCAGCGTCCTCAAGGAGCATGACCCGGACATCCGCATTATCGGCTGCCAGCCGGCGGCGTCCCCCGTGATGGCTCGTTCGATCGATGCCGGCCATGTTATCGAAATGCACAGCGAAGCAACGTTGTCCGATGGTACGGCGGGTGGTATCGAAATCGGCGCAATAACTTTTCCGCTTAACCAGGTGGTTGTTGACGAGTTCGTGCTTGTCGACGAAGACCAGATTGCGTCGGCCATGAGACGCTATATGGAAAGTGAGGGAGACATTATAGAGGGTGCTGCCGGCGTTGCTATTGCCGCCATGATGAAACTACAAGAATCGATTCGTGGTCAAAATGTTGTGGCCATCATCTGTGGTGGCAATATCAGTAAAACGACACTCGACCAAGTGATATCCGGAGGTAATTCGAAGGCATCATGAAGACCGTCGTACGCCGATGGGCGCTTTTTTTCATCACGTTGCTGGGGGCCGAAGTGTCGTTCGCTGACACTACGGCGTTCGTTAATGTCAATGTTGTGCCGATGTCATCCGACGCTGTAATAACGGCACAAACGGTACTCGTTGAGGACGGCTTTATCAGTGCAATTGGCAGTGTCGACGAGATTCGAATTCCCAAAGGGACCAAAGCAATCGATGGTACTGACCGGTACCTGATGCCTGGCCTTGCCGAGATGCATGCGCACATTCCAGAAGCCGATTCAAACAATCTCGACCGGGATTTCAGTCTTTTCGTTGCCAATGGCGTTACGACAGTCCGTGGGATGCTTGGCCTGCCGTCACATGTACCGCTTCGGGAGGCGCTTCTGAGCGGAGAGGTGTTTGGTCCGCGGCTCATCACCTCAGGACCATCTCTCAATGGGCGCAGCGTCGCTGGCGCAGCGGATGCACGCCGGCAGGTTCGCGAACAGGCGGCTTTTGGCTACGACTTCATCAAGATCCATCCCGGTCTCAGCTCAGAGGAGTTTCAAGCAATCGCAGAAACCGCCAATGAGCTGGGCATTCCATTTGCCGGTCATGTGCCGGTCGCGGTGGGCGTGGAAGCGGCATTGAAACTCAGAATGAGGGCGATTGATCATCTTGATGGATACTTCGTCGCGTTATTACCGCCAGGAAGCCATCGATCAGGCGGTTACGGCGGTTTCTTCGATGTCATGCTGGCCGCGGAGCTCGAGCAGGAGCGCATCGATGAGCTTGCTGTGGCAACGACGGCGGCAGGCACCTGGAATGTCGCAACCCAGGTGCTCATTGAGAACCGGATTTCCGATGTACCGGTAGCCGAGCTGATCAATCGCCCAGAGTCGAAGTACATGCCGCAAGCGACGTTGCAGCGATGGGCCGACCGCAAGCAGGAGACGCTCGTTGAGCGCGGATTCGATCCCGAGGCGGCGGCGCTGGCGATCAAACTGCGCCGCCGGCTCATCCTGGCTCTGCACCAGGAGGGAGCCGGTTTACTGCTGGGTTCTGACGCACCGCAGGTCTTTAATGTGCCCGGCTTCTCCTTGCACCGTGAACTCGATGTCCTGGTTGCCTCCGGGCTGACCCCGTTCGAAGCGCTACGAACCGGTACGGCTGCGGTTGCGGAGTTTTTTGGCACGAATGCGGGATACGTGCAGGTTGGTAAAGATGCCGATCTTGTGCTGCTCGACGCGAATCCTCTTGAAAACATAGAGAACAGCCGCAGAATTCACGGCGTGATGCTGCGCGGCTCGTGGTTGTCCGGGAAGACCCTGGAAGAGCGGCTCGAGAAATACCGCCGCGATTAGGGCCACAGGCTAATGTAATCTAAGTAACTGTATTATATAGACAAATAGCCTGCGGTGCCGTACCGGCAGCTATACCGCACCCGGCGATCCCGCCGGGCTGCTAGAATTCCTATGGGAGAGTGGCCATTTTCGCCAGGCGGTCCAAGAGGGAGACAGCATGAAACTCGTCAAGCACTTGCTCGATAGAAAAGGAGCGGAAATCATTTCGATCACCGAAGAAGCGTCTGTGCTCGATGCGATCAAGATGATGGCTGACCGTTCTATCGGATCGCTACTGGTGATGGATGGTGACACGCTCAAGGGCATCGTTACGGAAAGAGACTATGCCCGCAAGGTCATCATAAAGGGGCGTTCGTCGAAATCAACACAGGTCCGGGAGATCATGACGACTGAGGTATACACGGCGCATACCGATCAAACCGTAAATGACTGCATGACGGTCATGACCGAAAAGCGAATTCGCCACCTGCCCGTCGTCGAAAATGAAGAGGTCCTGGGCCTGATATCGATTGGCGACCTCGTGCAGGCGATCATTGCGGATCAGCAGGCAGAGATAGAGCAACTCGCGCAGTACATCAGCAGTTAGGTCCGGCGTCGGAGTACCTATGTCAGAAAAAACGGGGCTGGATAGCCGCGTCATGCGGCTTTTCGATGGCTATGTGCATGGCCAGATTACGCGGCGCGAGTTCCTGGACCGGGTGGCGGCCGTCACAGCGTCTGGTGTTACTGCCGCCATTTTGCTGAAAAGCCTGAGTCCCGATTATGCACTGGCGCAGCAGGTCGACCCCGGCGATAAATCCATATCGGCAGACTACAAGCAATATGCCTCGCCAAAAGGTGCCGGCGTTATGCAGGGTTACTACGTTCGTCCTGCCGTCATCCGGCACAAGTTGCCCGCCGTTGTCGTCATTCATGAGAACCGCGGCCTCAACCCGTACATCGAAGATGTCGCGCGGCGCCTGGGCATTGCGGGGTTCATTGCATTCGCGCCCGATGCATTGACACCGCTCGGCGGATATCCCGGCAATGACGACGAGGGCCGTGCATTGCAGCGACAGCGCGATGGCGCTGAAATGATCGAGGATTTTGTTGCTGCTGCCCAATTTCTGCAGCAGCACCCGGATTGCACGGGCAAAGTGGGAGCCGTCGGCTTCTGTTTTGGAGGCGGCATGTCAATGCGTCTTGCGGTTCGACTGCCGGATCTTGCCGCTGCAGTCGCGTTCTACGGCAGACACCCGAGTGCAGACGAGGCGGAAGCCATCCGAGCGCCACTCATGCTGCATCACGCCGGGCTCGACGAGCGCGTCAATGCCAGCTGGCCGGCCTTTGAGAAAGGCCTGGAAGCGGCAGGACGGAACTTCACCAATTACGAGTATGCTGACGTCAATCACGGATTCCACAACGACACGACCCCCCGGTACGACAAGCCTGCGGCGGAACTGGCGTGGCAACGGACTGTCGAATTCTTTGCCGGGCACCTGGAACTGGAGGCCTGAAAGCTGAGGAGCTGACCACTAATTCGTCGAATTCCAATGAAACTCAGGTCAAAAATATGCTGCCACGGATTATTGGCCACGCTGCTGCTGGCGCTTTCGCCGGCAGTGATGTCGGACGAGGCGAAGACCGTCATCGGACCGAGCAACATTGACCTCTATGATGGCGCCAACGCACTGATGGCTGGTGACGGCGAGGAAGGTGTTCGCCGCACCTTACGGGGCCTCGAACTTGCCCAGGGGGCGAGAGAATTAATAATCGCGCACTCGAATCTCTGCGCCGGATACCTGTTGACTAACCAGCCCGCGCAAGCACTCGTGCATTGTAACTGGGTGCTCGAGCGCGACGACAGACATTGGCGCACCTACAACAATCGTGCGCTTGTGTACATGCGACTGGAGCGCTACGAGGAAGCCGAAGAAGACATTCGTAAAGGCCAGGAGTTACGACCTGGTTCGAAGAACCTCAAGATCGTCAAGGGCATGTATCTCGACGAAACCAAGCCGGTGCGGACGAAAATTGAGGTCGATGATCGGCGCAGTGCGACCGAAGAGCCCGCTGATGAGCCGCCAGGTGATGAGTCCAACTAGGGAATCGGCCAAGCTACTTTTTCTGGCCGTAATAGCCTGCGCGCTGACGCCAACAATGTATGCCGGGGATGATCAGGAGTCGCCGCCAGGTACGGCCGACACCGAGAGAACTCCGCTGCATACGGTCATTCCCGAGTACCCGAAAATCGCTCGCCGCGATCGCATTGAGGGTGAGGTCCAGGTTTGTTTCGATATCACCCGCGAGGGAAAGACCCGTCGTATCGCCGTGCGGAAAAGCACCCACCGGCTGTTC
>Ga0224512_10000088_pt1 | contig 96995 bp, 113 predicted proteins | sample SF_May12_sed_USG_4_FD_169103 | JGI IMG/M metagenome (GOLD analysis project Ga0224512, IMG submission 169103) | Sediment microbial communities from San Francisco Bay, California, United States - SF_May12_sed_USGS_13 | ecosystem: Environmental > Aquatic > Marine > Sediment | place: USA... | reverse complement strand
ATTCAAATTTAAAAAAATATTACAAATAACATATTAAGAAAATCATTCTAATCAGATTAATGCAAAAATTATGTATCAAGGACCCTACTGGAAAAGGAATTCATTGTTTTTGCATAGATGTAGATGTCAGAATGGGTATAAAGAAATGTTGTAAGTGTAACCAATGGAATATTCAAGGCACAAATTGGACTAAAAAGGTTGACTTTAGATAAATAATCATTATTTTTGGAGAAATTTGAGGAAAATCATCTATAATTTCTAAGATTTTAGAACACATACCTAGCAAATCTCTTTGAAATAATCAGGGGTTGACACATCATAAAGGAGATTTGGAGACCATCAAAAGTTTCTGTTTAATGTTATTGTAATTACCATAAAATAACTCCTAGCATGGTTTTTATCGGGGAAATTCAGAATTTTTGAATACTTGAGCGCTCAAGAATATAATCACATTGTAAGGATAGTAGGAAACGATATTCCAGGAGAAAAGAAGATAACTATAGGGTTAACTCAGATTAAGGGAATAGGATACAATTTTGCCACAGCCATTTTAGATACATTAAAAATTAATCCAAACTCAAATGTCGGATATTTGAGCGAGTCAGATGTTCAAGAAATTGAGAAGTTAATTACTGATCCTTCTTCATCAAACTTTCCTCGATGGTTCTTAAACAGAAGAAAGGATGTAGAAACCGGAAAAGATGTTCACATTTTAACTTCAGATATTGATTTTACCCTAAGAAATGATGTTGAAAGAGAAAGGATTACTAGTAGTTGGAGGGGTTACCGTCACATGTATGGATTGAAAGTTAGAGGACAAAGAACTAGATGTACAGGTAGAAAAGGCGGAGCTGTTGGCGTTGCTAAAGGAGGAAAAGCAGCCCCAGTAAAATCAGCTGGAACACAAGCAATAGCAGCACCAACTGGCGAGGCTGCACCAAAAACAGCTGCTGCAACTCCTGCAAAGGCAGAACCTGTAGGGAAAAAAGAATAGGTGAAATAAATGGGAGATCCTAAATATCCTCGCAAAGCTTGGAGAAAACCAAAACGACCACTAAATTATGATTTGAAAATGGAAGAGTTGAAGACTCTTGGTACATTCGGATTAAGGACAAAAAAAGAATTATGGAAAGCACATACAAAACTATCAAGTGTAAGGCATCAAGCAAGATCATTACTTGCCTTACAACAAGATATTCGAGAAGAGAAAGAACCAATATTGATGAAATCATTAGCTAGAGTTGGATTAGTAAGCAGTGAGGCAACTTTAGATGATGTACTAAATCTTGAAGTTAATGATTTACTTACTAGAAGATTGCAAACCATGGTGCATAAAAAATTTGGATTCCAAACACCTTATCAGGCAAGACAAGCAGTGGTTCATGGTCACATAATGATTGGAGACAGGGTAATCAACATTCCATCATATACAGTAACAACAGATGAAGAAGAACAAATTCAATTTACACCAGAATCAAAATTTCCAGAAATTTTAGAAAAAAGTAAAGCAAAATCTGAACCAATTATAGAAAACATACCTGAGAATCAGGCCGAAGGTCCATCTGATAGCACTAAGGCAGAAATTGAAAATCCTACCAAGGAGCAAAAAAAAGTCCAGGCTGAATCAGTTTCACAGACCGCTGAGACAAAATGATAGTCCTTCAATAATTTGCTTATAAAAATAAACTAATCAATAAAATACCCCAATAAGTACAAAAAATCAATAATGTGTTCAATTATTGGTTATTCAGGAAATGAAAATGCAGCTCCAGTTATAGTCAAAGGACTAAGGAGAATGGAGTATAGGGGATATGATAGTGTTGGAGTTGCAACTGAATCAAATAACCATATTGAATTAAAGAAAGGAGTAGGGAAGGTCGAAGTAGTTAATTCCAAATTTCAACTTGATGATTTACCTGGATCAATTGGAATAGGTCATACTAGGTGGGCTACTCATGGAAAAGTTACAGACGCAAATGCTCATCCACATCCTAGTAATTCAGGAAAAATTGCCATCGTGCATAACGGCATCATTGAAAACTTTGATGAATTAAAGGAAAATTTGAAAAAAGATGGGTATAGTTTTCAAAGTGAAACTGACAGTGAAGTTATTGCTAATCTTTTACAAAAAAATTATGAAAACTTAAATGATGTAAAAAATACAATGATAAAAACTGTTTCTGAATTAAGGGGACATTATTCTTTTATTGCAATGTTTGAAAACGGTCAATTAGCAGCAGCTAGATATCATGAACCGTTAATTATAGGAATAGGGAAGGAAAAATATTTTCTGTCAAGTGACGTATTGGGGTTTATTGAACAAACTGATGATGTTATTTACATAGACAATGGAAATTTTGTTTTAATTGATCAAGAAAAAATGCAAATTTTAGATTTTGATGGAAATGAAATAAAACCTCAGATAACCAAGGTATCTAAAGAATTTGCAGATGTTTACAAAGGCGATTATGCTCATTTTACACTCAAGGAAATCTCTGAACAGTCAGAAACAATTTTTAAAGCAGGTGAAACTACAAAAGATTCAATAAAAAAATCTTCAGACTATCTCAAGAACGCAAAAAACATCTATCTAACCGGTAGTGGAACAAGTCATAATGCTTCACTGGTGGGAAAATACCTTTTATCAAAATATGCAAAAATAAAATCAGAATCCATCATAGCAAGTGAAATGCCATTTTCGGAGAACATTATAGAACCAAATTCGCTTCTAATTGCACTATCCCAAAGTGGAGAAAGCGCAGATGTTTTAGAAGCAGTGAATATTGCCAAAAAATCCAATTGTAAAATAATAGCAATACTTAATTCGCTTACCTCAACTTTAGCCAGAGAATCAGATTGTGTAATTGGGATGAATTGTGGACCTGAAATTGGGGTTGCAGCCACCAAAAGTTTTACATCACAGTTAATTATTTTGTATAAAATCATTCAGGAATTAAGTGATGAGAAAATGGTAATAGATTTTCAAGAAATTTCATCTTCAATTTCACAAATCCTTATGGAACACAACAAAATAAAAAAACTTGCTAATGAGATTAAAGATATATCGGATATCTATGTACTTGGGAGGGGAATTCATTATCCGATAGCTATAGAATCGGCTCTAAAAATTAAGGAACTTACCTATATTCATGCAGAAGGAATCGCAGGAGGAGAATTAAAGCATGGCCCTCTTGCATTAATGGATTCTAGTGTTTTTGTAATTATTATCAATCCAGGAGATTCAACATATCAAGATACTTTGATGAGTGCAAGGGAAATCAAGGCTAGAGGAGCAAAAATTATTGGAATCTCAGATAAAAGCAGTGATGTTTATGACTATTGGATTCAAATTCCAAAGACACATGAATTGACATTTCCTATTTCAGAAACTATTCCAATTCAATTGCTATCATATTATGCTGCACTTGAAAAAGATACTGATCCTGATTATCCAAGAAACTTGGCAAAATCAGTTACTGTGAAGTAAATATTCTACCATATTCTTTTTCAGCCAACTCTAAAAATTTTGAAGAGTTATTTCTATTTTTTAACAAAGAAGCAATTATCGTTCCCCCAGCACCAACTCCCTCCTTTGCGAATCCTTCCGAAAAGGCCCTTAATCCTGGAAATTTTGAATTCTTTAGAAGTGGATTTACTGCGATCGCTGGGACATCTGCAATCTCCGATACTAGATTTTTGAAATTTGCACTCTCATCATCTGAAATATAACTAGTTGTTCCAATAGCAGTGTTTTTTTCATTAAATCCAATTTTCGATGCAAAAGCTAAAACTGCCGTCATTTGTGTCCCTCCTGCCAACATTATAGGATTTATTTCAGACGCTGCACTCAACATTCCGGTCACAAAAGGGATCATAGGATCACCAACCTTTGCAATCACATCATATGGGTTATCAGAATTTATTCTATCCAAAGCCATACTTGCAATTTGATTTTTTAAAACAACTGGATTGTTTGGAATACTAGAACTTACCTTTGCTTTATACCCCAAAGCTTTCATCACAGCAAGTGCAGTAGTTGTACCTCCCGGAATACTTTCTCCAATTATCAAACAATCAGTAATTGAAGCCAAAGTTCGTCCAATAATTCTTCCATAATTGACTGCTTGAGAAACCTGCAGGTCAGTCATTGCAGGATTTATAGAGATATTTTTTCCTGGAGATAAACCTGTTTGTATAAATGGTAATTGAGGAGAGATTTTGCTTCCAGCATTAATTACAATATGAGGAATACTGGAGGATTCAAGGGCTGTTTTAGTGAGTAGTGCAGGAGTAGGCTTTCCATCAGGAGTCATTGGAATTTTATCGATTGTCTTACAATTACCATAGTGAAGATATTCTGCATCAGCAGGTGGCGTATATTGTATTGATTCCTTATCAGCACCGGCAAAAGTTATCCCTGGAATTTCACATGTTTCAGTATAAGAAATAACCAATGAAAACAAAAATTTTCCGTCTTTGATTCTATTTATGAAATTTTCAGCCTTGGCTATATTTCCAAATAATTCAAAATCATCCAACAACTTCACTATCCCATCATATCAAGAAATTCTTGCTCAGTTTTTCTTTGCATTACAAGATTTGTGGTTTTCTCTTTTCCAATTGTAGATACTGAAGATGGGCCATAATTGTGCCCAGAATATAAAGTCAGATCATCATCTAAAGAGTATAAAACATCAAAAAGACTATGATAAAGATCTTTCGCACTTCCCCCCGGTAAATCAATTCTCCCACAGTTGCCCACAAAAAGTGTGTCACCTGAAAAAATTTTCCCGTCGCCAATCAAACAAATGCTATCCCTAGAGTGTCCAGGTGTATGTAATACTTGCAACTTAGAATTTCCAAAAGTAATAACATCTCCATCTTTGACTGTAACATCGTTTTGGAGTGTAGATTCTTCATGTTGAATTATTTTAGCACCTGTGGATTTTGCCAATGCTTCATTTCCAAGTGTGTGATCAAAATGATGGTGAGTATTTACAATGTATTTTATTTTCAAACCATTTCTGGTAATAACCTGCTCAATTTGATCCAGATCCCAAGAAGGATCAATTACAATTCCTTCATTTGTTTCATTGTCTTCAACTACGTAAGTAAAATTTGCCATACTTCCGACTTGGATTTGATGAACTTTCATAACACATCCTCTTCAGCTTCTGGTGGTATTCCTATTTTTTCAACATATAGTTCTCCTGTAAGGTCCGTTCTTTTTGGTATACCTCTTTTCATTTTATGAAATGTAACTGTCATATTGGATTTTACAAAAATATTTGCAGTTTCTCCATTATCAGGATTTAATCCAGATGGAACATCTACTGCCAACTTGAAGCAGTTTAGTTCATTTATGTAATTTATTGCAGATGCATATGGTTCTTTAATTTCACCTGAAATCCCGGTACCTAAAATTCCGTCAATGACAATATCAGGAGTAAAATCAAAATTAATTTCATTGCCTGAAATTAATTTTACAGAAGGCATTTTCTTCAAGATGGACCAGTTCCAACTACTCTCTTCAGTTTTAATTTTTTCAGGGAGTCCTAGTAAAACTACAGTTACCTTTGAGCCATAACCTGAAAGATGCCTTGCCATTACTAAACCATCTCCGCCATTATTTCCCATTCCAACAAAAATCAAAATCTCTTTTTTTTTAAGATCTAATTTATCTGCTAATCTTTTTACTGCTGCTGCCCCAGCGTTTTCCATCATGAATTTTTTTAAAAATCCCATATCATGTCCGTTATTTTCTATTTGATACATTTGATCCACAGATATTTCCATAATATGATAAAAATGGATGTAAAATATGAGCTTTGAGAATACATTTTGAGACTAAAACAAATTTTTTTATCAATTGTTGGATCTGTTAGTCCTAAAGGAGATTTAATCCATTAATCTTCAAAATATTCATCTAATTTTTTGTCAACGCTTTCTTGTCTTTCTCTAAATTTCTGGTATTTTTTATCCCATTTTGATAGAGAAAGCCACTGCTTTATTCCAATACCTAACCATATTAATGAAATCGCAAAAATCAACAACTGAGCAGGTTGTAGAAGCACTCTATCACTATTTGTATTTAAGAGTCTATCTTTTAGGATGGCGCAATCTCTTTGTGGTATATCACTTTGTCTGCAGCGTTCGTTTATTCGCTGTTCTAACCTTTGGTCAAATTTATCAGTAAACGGAGAATCTAGAGCGCTAGTCATTGCCACTAAAGCGATGGGGGGAATGATTAATGTAGTCAATATCATTATCATGAACATTTTTTTTGTTTTGCTTAATTGGAACATCATTCCATCCATTATCTCAAAGATGCTATCATGTTTCTTGTCCCTGCTTGAATTACCCACAGAATAAAACCTCCAAGTTTGGCTTAAAACCTTTAGATAACATTGTTACTCTTCTCCTTTCCCTCGTGGAAACATATCTTCATAGGGTTCTAAAATTAATTTACAAAATTCATATCCTTTAGTACTAACCTTGAATTTTATTATCGTTTTTTTTCCCCAAGGTTCCTCTTTTCTTTCAATTAATCCTTTTTGCTCCATATCTACTAGTATTTCTTTATGTTTTGCAATGTTTAATCCGCAATAACTCAACAGTTTTGTTTGATTCATTTCCCCATATTCTGATAAAATTAAGATAATGTCTTTTCTAATGTAAGTACGATCCCTATACCCCGCTGCCAATTATTATCATTCCTTTAACAAATTCTCACTGTTTTATGTTAATTTTAACAATTGCCACTAAAACAATATTGACGTAGTAAAATTTAGGATTTCTTAAGAGGTCTGTCCTAAACATCCACTCAAGTGGAAAATTATTTAGAAATTTTTTGTCTTTAATCTTATTTTTTATTTTTAACGTTGGTAAAAATTGTATCAATAATTTGGTTATATTTTGAAATTATAGTTTATTCATAATTTTGACGATTCCAGACATTTGTAGAGATTTAGCATCTTGAGTTCCGCAAACTCTTATTTTCTACTAATATCGTAGTTTTATTATTGGAATATAAAATTGTAAAAAATCCAATGGGATTAATTGAATTTACAATGAGTGAAGGAGAGAAAATCATATCTGAAGCAGCTGCATTGGTGTATATTCGAGGCAATATTAAAACTGAAACTAAAATGAGGAAAGGTGGTTTTTTAAAATCACTCAAGACAGCCGCCTTGGGAGGTGAGTCCTTTTTTGTAAATGAATTTATCGCTCAAGAAGATCACTGTAGATTAGGTCTTACTGGAAACATGCTTGGAGACATCGAGGTTATTAAGATAGACCAAGAATTCATTATAAACTCCGGAGCATTTGTAGGATCTACTAGTGATCTAACATTAGATACTAAATGGCAAGGATTCACAAAGGGAATTTTTGGCACCAATATGTTCATGTTAAAAACAGTCGGTACAGGAGACATGTTTGTTAATGGATGGGGAGGTATTTTAAAGACAGAATTAAAAGTGGGAGAAAAAATGACTTTAGATAATTATCAACTAGTTGCATTAAGCAGTACTGCAAATTACAGGGTAACTAAACATGGAGGATTCAAGACCACTATATTTGGCGGAGAAGCCTTGGTAATGGAGATCATAGGACCTGGAATTGTATACATGCAAACAAAGAACCTTATGGAATTTGTAAGAGCCATAATTCCATTTTTACCCAAGAATCGTCATTAGTTTGTTTCAAATATTAAATCATTCAGGTATTTTATTATGAAATATAAGGTAGTGAAAACCTAAGTTAGAATAAGATACAATCATGTATCAGAATATTTGTTAATAGGTAAGGTTTTGTATTTTTTTAACGGTTTCATTAAGGGAATCAACAAGTGATTTTTTCTGGTCAAGATCAGTTGCATCTAAAAATTGTTGTCTGAGTCCAGATAGATGTTCTTGAAGGAGGGTAAGTTCGCTTTTTGGTTTAACCTTGACATTATTAATTACATTAGTAATTTCGCCTTCAGTTTGTGACTCAGGATTGGAATCAATGTTTTCACATCCATAACATGGTGCATCTTTGTCATCTTCAAATCTTGGAAGTTTTCCATTTGAATCAAAGTGTGATTGAATATCCTCATTTGCAAATCCATACTTGATATTGAGCTCTTCGATATAATTTATCATATCAACCCTTGGCATTGATGCGTATTTGAAATATTCTCGCTGAGCATCATAAAATGATCCTCCATTTTCTAAAACTACATTCTTTGCAGCAATTGCAAGTTGAACCTTTGCTTCCAAATAATCAAATTGGTCCCAGAAAATTCCATGATACGTCTCATTTACAGTCTCTACAAATTTTGCAAATGCATTTCTTGGGGTAAAGTCCAAATATTTTTTATTCATTGATTTAAGATCTTCTTGTAGTCGATTATCTACAATTTTTCTGGTTTTCTCAACCTCAATTTGTTCTTGAGTTAGTGGAATTGCCGGTACTTTCCCTTCTGAAATTTGTTTGTATCTTAATTTTTGTGCTTCCATTTCAGCAATTATTTTCATTGCAATTGGATCATTTTTCAATTTTTCAGAAACTAGAATTGTAGATGTTGATTCAGATTCTGCAAAAGCTGTTTCGCCATTATTTGTGAAAGAAATTATCATCACGCCTGCAACAATTATGAGTATCGCTGATAACAAATTTGGTCGCGTGATGTTATTCATCATGGTTATGTTAAATAATTTTTTACTAATAAGGAAAAAGCAGGATTTATTCTAATCAATAATCAGTAGAAATTTAGAGTAAGGGTTATAAAAAATGAAAAATTTGATTTTTTTTAAAAATTATTATGCCTGTTCTGGTACTTACATAATTATTCCAAGGGAGGACATATTATTCATTTACAAACGGCTTTATCCTAGTTTTTACACAAATCTAGAATGACCTTAAAAAATGTAAAATCATCTTTAGATAAAATTTCAAAATCATTAGCAAATACTCAAGACGATAGAGAATTTTTACTAAAAAATACTCGTGAAATAGTTATTCTCTGTAGTCGTGCAATAATTTCCATACACAAAGGAGATTTAAAAACAGCGAAGAAAAATCTGTTAGGAGTTGATTTGTTATTAACAAAATATAGGAAAAAAGCAACATCAAATTTACGACGCTATTTAATTACATCAGAGCAAGAGTATGTAGAGGCTGCATGTTTACTAGCAGTAGTTGAAAACAAGGAGATCCCTTCTAATGAAAAATTAAAAGTAATGGAGGAATCATACGTTTTAGGACTATTAGACTGTGTTGGAGAATTGAAGCGAATGGTTTTTGACAAAATTCGAATCGGCGAAACTGAGAAAGCTTTGAAAATATTTGAAATTATGGAGAATTTGTATCTGAATTTATACCCATTTTCAATGTACGATAAAGTTGTTAAAGAAGCTAGAAGAAAAATTGACGTAAATAGGATTTTGGTCGATGATGTAAGAGGTGCAATTACAGAGGAAAAAAGGCGATCTGAATTGATTAAAGCATTAAACAAACTACAGAAATAATTTACTTCCCAAAATAACAAATTTGTATGCGGGCGATGGGATTTGAACCCATGAACTCCTGAGAGACTAGCCCCTCAAGCTAGCGCCTTTGGCCAGGCTGGGCGACGCCCGCAGGAAAAATTGCTTGTATGGTTTTTATAATCCTTGATTACTTTTTCGTTCGTATGTTAGTTCCTGTAAGATGTTTCACATGTGGAAATCTAGTTGCAGATAAATTTGAAGACTATCAAAATAAGGTAAAATCAGGAGAAAATCCAGGTAAAGTTTTAGATTCTTTGGGAATTAGTAGATATTGTTGTAGAAGGATGCTTTTAACCACAGTTGAGACCATTCAGCAAGTAATTCCTTTTTATGAAGCCATTCAGAGAAGACACCAAGAAGTTCAATCTGAGTTAGAATAGATTGGCAAAAATCACATCAATTGAAGGACGAATCATCTACAATAGTAGAGGAAGTAAAACTATCGAAGTTGACATTATTGCAGATAACAAATTTTTTGGAAGAGTGTGCGCACCCTCGGGAGCTAGTGTAGGCAAATATGAAGCAATAAGTTTTCCAAATGAAAAACCAGAAGATAGTCTTCAAATCCTAAATAATAACTCTCAGAAATTTATTGGGCTTGATGTTTTAGATTTAAAATCCATTCATGATACCCTAAAAAGTTTGGATGGTTCGTCAAATTATTCAAAAATTGGGGGCGCTTTGGCCTTTGCAGTTACAATTGCATCGATGGAATCTGCATCAAAGTCATTGGATCAGCCATTGTTCCAAACCTTATCTTCTGATGCTACATTCAAGTTTCCGTATCCTTTAGGAAATATTTTAGGTGGTGGTGCTCATGCAGGTCCTGGAACTCCTGACATACAAGAAATTTTAATCTGTGCAACAGGAGCAGATAATATTAGAGATGCGATAGAAACTAATCTTTTGGTACACAAGGAATTACGTAAAGTTTTAGAAAAAAAAGATCCCAATTTTACCAATGGAAGGGGAGATGAAGGAGGATGGGCTCCAAAATTAGACAATGAAAAAGCCCTAGAGGTTTCTGCACTGGCCATTGAAAATTTAGGTTACACTTTAGGAAAAGAGGTTTCTTTAGGAGTAGACTTTGCTTCTTCAACTCAATGGAATGAGGAAAAGAAAAAATATCTTTACGAAAGAGCGGGATTTGAGAATTCTTCTGAACAACAAATTGAATTTGCTGCAAACATCATTGAAAAATACAAGTTGATCTATGCTGAAGATGCAGTCCATGAAGAAGCTTTTGAAGACATGGCAGAATTGACGAAAAAATTTCCAAATACTTTGGTAACAGGAGATGACCTCACTGTTACAAATAAAGACATTTTACGTAAAGCGATTGAAATAAAATCTTGTAATGCAGCCATTCTCAAAGTCAATCAAGCAGGAAGTCTCTATGACGCTTTAGAATTTGCCAATGAAGCAAACCATAACAATGTAAAACTTATCACATCACATAGATCTGGCGAATCCACGGATTCACATATAGCACATATTGGTTTAGCAACCAAATCTAAAATGCTCAAAGTAGGTATAGTTGGTGGAGAAAGAGTATCTAAATTAAATGAGCTTTTACGCCTGTCAGAGCATGATTTAATACGCGGTATGGTTGAGATTTAAAATCGTCATGAGTCAACAATCAGAGTCTACAGATCTAAAAAAGAAGGTGCTCTCAACAGGCATTAGAGTTGGAACACAAGTTAAAACAAAATTCATGACTCCATTCATAACAAAAGCAAGTCCGGAGGGCCTCTATATGCTAGATCTTGATATCACTCTTGAAAAAATTAAAACAGCTGCGAAATTCATTAACAGGCTTGGAACAGATAAGCTCATAGTTTGTTCTGGACGACAGTATGCCAATACACCGATTGAGAAATTTTGTGAAATGCTAGGTACTAAAAAATTACTTGGGAGGTTTTTGCCCGGAACCCTGACAAATCCATCGTTACCTTACTATATTGAACCAAAATTAGTTTTAATTTCAGATCCACAAGTTGATGAACAGGCCATAATTGAGGCAACTAATGCAGGAATACCAATCATCGGAATCTCAAATACAGATAACATTACCTCAAAATTAGATGTAATAATACCTGCAAATAATAGAGGTAGAAAAGCACTTGCTACAGTATATTGGTTATTGGTCCGCCAAATTCTCATAGAACGAGGAGAATTAAAAGAAGATGAATCAATGAAATATGAAATAGATGATTTCGAAACAAAAATCACGGAAGAGGAAATCGAGTAATGCAAATTAGAACACCGGCAGTAGCCGGAATGTTCTATCCCAGTGAAAAAAACAAATTAATTAAATTAATAGATGATTGTTTTGTACATCAACTTGGACCCGGGAAAAATTTTCAAAAAGAAAATGGAAAAAAAATTTTTGGAGTGATATGTCCACATGCCGGTTTTGTATATTCTGGACCAATAGCATGTCACTCTTTTTATTCAATATCATCAGAATCGCCTGAATTATTCATAATTATTGGACCCAATCATTGGGGGATTGGTAGAAGTATTGCAACAATGAAGAATTGTCAATGGGAAACTCCACTTGGAAAAGTAGAAGTAGATTCTGAGGTTGCAGAGGAGATTTCTCAAATATCACAAAATGTAGAGTTAGATTTTTTTTCTCATACTAGAGAACATAGTCTAGAAGTACAAATCCCTTTTTTGCAAAAGAATTTTTCAAATTTTAAAATTTTACCAATATCACTCATTAATCAGAGTAAAGAAGTAGCTCAGGATGTAGGATTAGCGATTGCACAAATTGCAAAAAAGAAAAAAACCATCATTATCGGATCATCAGATTTTACACATTACGAACCAAATGAGTTTGCACATGAACAAGATTCTGCTTTGATTAAACCGATTTTGGAGATGGATGTTGATCGATTTTATGAGGTCTTAGAAAAAAGAAAAGTTACAGCTTGTGGATATGGTGCAATTGCATCCACAATCATTGCGTGCAAAGAACTCGGTGCAACAAAAGGAGAATTACTCAAATATGCTACTAGCGGAGACGTGACTGGAGATATGAGTTCTGTAGTTGGATATGGATCAATAGCGTTCACTTGAAATCAAAAGCTTCTGCACCTGGAAAAATCATTCTTTTCGGGGAGCATTTTGTAGTTTTTGGAATTAAAGCGATCTTATGTGCTATTGACAAAAGGATTACAGTCACGGCAGAGAAAACTTTTGATAATAAAATAACGATAGAATCAAATATTGGAAATTTGGTGGCTGATCCCAAAACTCCAATAAATAAAATAGATTCTCCCCTAAGACCATTTTATTTTTTGGCAGATATGATAATTAGAAAACAGGAGGAAAAATCAGGACTGAAGATCACAGTAGATTCTGAAATTCCTTTGGGGGTAGGATTAGGTTCATCATCAGCTTGTTGTGTTGCAGGTGCAGCTGCTATTTCTGGAATTTTCGAAAAGAAATCTAAAGAAGAAATTTTACAAATGGCAATTGAAGCTGAAAAAACCATTTTTCCAAATACTTCAGGTGCTGATTGTACTGTTTGCCTTTATGGAGGTCTAATTCAGTACGATAAAAAAAATGGTTATTCAAGAATTGATTCTGAACCAAATTTTGAACTAGTTATTGCAAATTCAAAAATAGAACACTCTACAAAAGAGGTAGTTTCTAATGTAAAACAATTCAAAGAAAAAAATGAAGAGAGATTTTCCAAGATGTGTACTCAAGAAAATGAATTGATAGAGGATGTTTTAGTATGCCTAAAAAATAATGATTTGAAATGTATTGGACGCAATTTGATAAAAAATCAAAAATATCTTGAAATCATTGGGGTGTCTAATGAAAAATTAAGAAACATGATTGAGATTGCAACAAAATATTCATTTGGTGCAAAGATTACTGGAGCTGGTGGAGGAGGATGTATTTTTGCTTTGACTGATGAGAATAATAGAGAAAAAACTATTCATCAATTAAAAGAAAACGAATATGACTGCTTTTCTGTAAAGATTGATTTTCGAGGATTGGATACTTTTTAATTGACTAGGAATTTGGTGACAGCATGATCCTAATCAAACTTGGAGGTTCAATTATTACTAACAAGGAAAAACCCCTTTCCCCTAGGAAAAAAACTATAGAAAATATTGTCAAGAATTTAAAAAAAATTAATGAACCTATGATTATTGTTCATGGAGGGGGATCATATGGACATTATTGGTCTGTTAAATATGATATGCATACTAAACCAAGAAAATATAGTGTAAAAGGAGTATCAATAATAAAAAATTCTATGATTGATCTTAATAAAATAATTTTAGATTCGTTTTTAAAAAATCGATTAAATCCCTATTGTTTACCACCTACTGATTTTATGACAGGAAATAGACCAATATTACGAAAAATAAAAGAGATTGAAAAAATTGCCAAATCAGGTTTCATCCCTGTTACTTTTGGTGATGCACTATGGTATGGACAAAATAAGACATACATTTTATCAGGAGATAAAATAATGACCCATTTTTCCAAAATTCTAAAACCAAGATTAAGTATTTTTGCTCTAAATGAAGATGGTTTATACGCTAATCTGAAAACAAAAGAATTGATTTATGAATTAAAAAATGAAAAACCCACAATTTCCAAAAACACAATGGATGTGACCGGAGGTATGACTAGAAAAGTTGAGGAGGCTTTAAAAATTTCCAAAATGGGAGTGAATGTTTTTTTTGTAAATGGTAACAAATCTGAACGAATTGTAAAAGCGGTTAAAAATAGGAAATTTGAAGGAACCTTGTTTAGAGGAAAAAGAAATGGCTGAAGAAAATCTAATTTTAGTAGATGAAAAAGATAATCCAATTGGGACAGAGGAAAAAGTAAAATGCCATTTACCAAAAGGTATTCTGCATAGGGCATTTACGGCATTATTATTTGATAAGAGTGGAAAGTTAGTTTTAACACGAAGATCCAAAGAGAAGATGCTATGGCCAAATGACTGGGATGGAACTGTTGCAAGTCACCCAAGAGAATCTGAAACCTATGTATCCTCTGGAGAAAGACGAATGCCTGAAGAGTTAGGAATTCAATGTAGTCTAGACTACTTGTTCAAATTTGAATATCATGTTCCTTACAAGGATGTAGGATCTGAAAACGAAATTTGTGGAACCCTAATAGGAATTGTTGATGAATCTACAAAATTCACAAAAATAGAAGGAGAAATTGATGAAATAAAATGGATTTCAGCCGAGGAGTTGCTTACTGAATTGAAAGCAAATCCCGAAATTTATTGTCCTTGGATGCTAATAGCATTAGAATTGCTAGACAAATCAAAAACGCTAATGTTAGAAAAATATGAAAATATCTTATCTTCATGGATGAGTGATGAAATGCATGAAGTATATCAGCAAGCAATTAAAATCCACCTCCCAGATAATAATTGGAGGTTGATAAAATGAAAAAAACCTCTCCAATTGAAAAAAATGCAAGAATCGTAAACAAGTATCTTAAGACAAAATTAAAAGGAAACCCCAAAATGCTCTATGATGCTGCTGGTCATCTTATTGTGAATGGAGGAAAACGATTAAGACCATATATGGTAATTAAAAGCTGTCAAATTTTGGGCGGTAAGACATCAAATGCAACACCCGCAGCAAGTGCAGTTGAAATGGTTCATAATTTTACTTTGGTTCACGATGACATTATGGATAACGATGAGATGCGTCATGGTGTACCAACGGTTCATAAAAAATTTGGTATGCCTATAGCAATACTGGCAGGAGATGTATTATTTTCTAAAGCTTTTCAAATAATTTCAAATTCAAAATTATCTGGTAATGCTATGACCCAATTAATTTCTCAACTTGCAAAAGGTTGTGTAGATGTATGTGAAGGTCAATTATTAGATATTAAAATGGCTGAAGAAAAAAGAATTCCATCCCAATCGGAGTACATTAATATGATTGGTAAAAAAACTGCTGCGTTATTTGATGTGTCATGTGCAATGGGGGCAATTTGTGCAACTAACAAAATAAAAGATATTAAAAATTTATCCTCTTTTGGGAAAAATTTAGGAATAGCTTTTCAAATTACCGATGATCTGATTGGAGTAATGGGAGATCCTAAAATTACCAAAAAACCAGTTGGAAATGATCTTAGAGAAGGAAAAAAATCACTACCGATTCTAATGGCAATAAAATTGGCAAAAGGCAAAAACAAAAAGATAATCTTAAGGGCATTTGGGAACCAAAAAGCATCCAAAATTGAACTCAAAAAAGCAGTTGATGTTATCCGAGCACTAGGAATAGAGAAAACTGTTAGAAATCAATCACTGAAATATGCTGAAAGAGCAGAGAAATCGCTATCAAAATACTCTGGATCTGCTAAAAAGGAATTAATTGAGTTATTAGATTTTGTGGTTAAGCGAAGTCTCTAAGTAATATTATTTATTCACTTTTGTCAAAATACAAAATTGAAATTTTTTTTTAAAATTTGAATATACAAGTTTTATTAACTTTAGATGGATTTAGATTTACAACTATCGCAATAACCAATTAGTTCAAAATTTCCTTTTAAAATGAGATATTTTGATTTTTTTGCAGCTCGATTCTGAATTTCTTTTAGAGTATCTTCATCGACGTCATCTATTTTTCCACATTTCATACAGACTAAATTGATATGCGCATCAGTATCGGCATCAAATCTAGATTCCCCATTAACTTCAATTTCGTTAACTAGTTTTTTTTCTTTGAGAAGATTGAGTGTTTTATAGACTGTAGAGAGGCTGACCATGGGGTATTTTTTCTTGATAATTTTATGAATATACTCTGCACTTGGATGATCGTCTGTCCTTAAAAGATAATCCAAAATAGCTACTCTTTGAGGAGTAATTCTAAAGCCCTCCTCTCTTAAGGATGACACTAATTGCTCCAACTGTTGCATGGTATTTATAAAAATTTATCATATTTATATCTATTATTAGTTGATAATAATTCCTAATTGATAATAACACTTAATTAGGATTGATTCCTAATAATACCCATGGAGACAAAGTTAGTTCACTCAAAGTTTGAAGAAAAAAAACAAACTGTAAACAGGGCTATACGAATTTGTGTAAATTGTGGAAGTCTGTCAGTAAATATTGAAAACTATGGTATTTTTTGTAAAGAATGCAACATGTTTTTTGATGTAAAGGAGAATCGAAATTGATCGAGAATGCTTGTAGAAGTGTTTGCAAGTATTATGATGCTGACTCCTCATTTAGGGATTCTAAAGTAGATATTTTTAGAAAACATTGTCCGACATGTAATTTGACATTGGTGTCAAAGTATAGCCGATGTCCATGCTGTCACGATACATTTGGAGTTGGTGATTATTAATGGGATATTGCTGTAAAGGAATTTGTGTAGAATTTAAAGGAGAAAAAGTCCCAAACGGTTCAAGATACGAGATTGGTCAAAAAAGATGTTCAATGTGTAGTTTGTTCCTAACTATTGCCAGTGTAAGGTGCCCTTGTTGTGGTGCAATCCTCAGAACAAAATCAAGAACCAAGAAAATTTTATCAAAACAATATAATTGGAATTGAAAAGATACTGCAAAGTATCTCTAATTCCAAAAGAAGACATATTTTCTTCTTAGAAATCTGTATTTTAGGATAAAATTTTGAAAAATAAATATAGGAAAATCTCTAGTTTTTGGAGTTTTTTAGACCCTAAATTGTCCATTAGTATAAAAAAGCCGTAGACAGAATTCCTTTAAGGAGACAATAATTTGAATGATGATTTGAGAAAAGATATTAGAAAATTTGCTTTACAAAATGCTTTTGAACACGAAGGGCAAACTCAAGATAAAATTGTTTTGTCAAAAATTCTTGGGACTAAACCTGAATATCGAACTAAGGTAAAAGAGATTATTGGAGATATTTCTGAAATAGTTGCCTCAATCAACCAAATTTCAATTGAGGATCAAAGAAAAGAAATTGAAGAGAATTTCCCAGAGATATTAAAACCAAAAGAGAAAATAGTACAAAGAGAGGGTTTGCCTCCCCTCGAAGGCGCAATACAGGGCAAAGTTGTAACCAGATTTCCACCAGAACCAAATGGATATCCGCATATTGGACACGGAAAAGCTGCCATCATTAATTCAGAATATGCCAAGATGTATGGTGGAAAATGTATTTTGAGAATGGATGACACAAATCCAGAAGCAGAAAGAATGGAATATCATGCAGCAATTAAAGTTGGGTTGGATTGGCTAGGGGTAAAATTTGATGTTATAAAAAATACTTCAGATGATATGGAATTATTCTATGAGAAAGGAATGGAGTTAATTAATTCAGGAAAAGCATACATTTGCACTTGTAAAAGAGATACCATCAGTAAAAACCGAAGAGAACGGAGAGCCTGTAAATGTAGTTTGGGAGATATCAAACAAAACAATCAAGGGTGGAAGAAAATGTTTGAAAAGTTCAAGCCAGGAGAGGCAATAGTTCGATTTCGTGGCGATATGAAATCAGATAACGCAGTAATGCGAGATCCAGTATTATTTAGAATCATAGATGAAAAGCACTACACATTGGGAGAAAAATATAGAGTATGGCCAAGCTATGATTTTGCAGTTGCCATTGAAGATAGTAATGATGGAATTACACATGCATTTCGTTCAAAAGAATTTGAATTGCGAAAAGACTTGATTAATGAAATTTTAGATTCTTTAGGTATGCGAAAACCATATCAGGATTTTTTTTCAAGACTTGAATTCAAAGGAATGCCGATTTCAAAAAGAATCCTAAAACCATTGATTGAAGAAGGCAAGGTTTCATGGTATGACGATCCAAGACTGCCAACGCTTGAAGCCCTAAGAAGAAGAGGGATAAAGGCCGAGGCAATTAAAAAATTTATTTTATCCTTGGGATTGACTAAAGCAAATACCTTAGCACCATTTGATGCTTTAGAATCTTTTAACCGAAAATTTGTAGATGCCGATAGTATCCGACTATTCATGGTGCAAAAACCAAAAAAATTGCACGTAAACAATATTCCATTTTCATCAGTTGAAATTCCTAATCATCCCGTAAAAGATATGGGAAAAAGAACAATTGAAATTGATGGAGATTTTTTAATCTCTGAGGAGGATGCTCAAAACCTCAAAGAGGGATCCCGTCTAAGATTATTAGGATTAGGTAATGTTGCCATTAAAACAATAAATAATGAATTGGAAGGAGATTTTGTAGAAAATGGAGACATCTCAAACATTCAAAAAATTCATTGGGTGCCACAAAAAAATTTGCATTCAATTAAAATTCTTGTCCCGAATCAATTGTTCATAAATGACGAATTTAATGAAAATAGTCTCGAGGAATTCGAGGCTTATGTCGAACCACATTATCTAAAATTAAAAGAAGGAGAAGAGATTCAATTTGTTAGGTTTGGATATTGTAGAAAAGATTCTCAAAACCAAGCAATATTTACTCACAAGTGAGGGGAAGAATAATGAAGATTGCAAGATTGTCATATGATAATAGTGAAACATATGGGTTTGTAAAAGGAGATAAGGTAGCTACAAAAGATGATATCACCTATCATACAGGAGTTCCCATCCCACAAAGTATCAAAGACTTTTTGTTTGATGGATGGTATGAGGAAATTAAGGATAAGATAGCAGAACTCCCCTACAATGAAGATATTTCAAACTTCAAATTACTTACTCCAATTCCAAATCCTAGTAAAGTAATTTGTCTTGCATTTAATTACATTGACCATGCAGAAGAGCAAGGACTTTTAGCTCCTGATGATCCTGCAATTGTCCTAAAACCTAGAACGGCTCTAAATAGTTCTGATTCAGACATTGAATGTCCAGATTTTGTTTCCCAGTTAGACTATGAGATAGAATTAGCTCTGATAATTGGTAAAAAATGCAAGAATATTTCCGAAGAGCAAGCTAAAGGAGCGGTGTTTGGCTATATGGTCTTCAATGATGTTTCAGCAAGAGATATTCAATTCAAAGATAAACAATTCACGCGGGGAAAAGGTTTTGATTCATTTGCACCATGTGGCCCATGGATTACAACTAAAGATGAGATAAAAGATCCTCAGAATCTTAAAATGATTACCAAAATTAATGGAGAAATCAGGCAAAACTCTTCTACTGAAAAAATGTTTATCAAAATTCCCGAAATTGTTTCAAAAATAAGCAGAGTAATGACTCTTGAGAAAGGAGATATCATCTCAACTGGTACTCCTGCCGGTGTAATGTTAAACAAGCCAAATGCAGTATTTCTTAAAGATGGCGACAAAGTAGAGATGGAAATTGAAAATCTTGGTATATTGAGAAATAATGTAAAAATTGTTAATAGTCAGGATAGAAGTTTTTGCATTAAATGAAAAGAGATCTTTTGCTCCAAGTTTTTAAATTCAGGTAGAGTTTCTTTGGTTAAAATTTGTATTCTATGATAATTTTTCTCAAATCCATAATTTTGTAAAAAAGAGATAACATTCAAAGTGTTTATTTTAGAACCTGCAGATAAAGTAACAATCAAAGTTTTTTCAAAATGTTCAGAAACTTCAAGAATTGCAATAGCTTTTTTTCCTTTAATCTTTGAAAAAATAATTTGATTTTTGGAATTTAATTTTGCTATGGTTTCTTTGTTTAAGGGTAACCATCTCCAGGATTTTACATAGTAAGGAAACTCATCATTTGATATGATATTTCCAAAAGAAACACCGTGAGGAATATTTTTTTTAGGTAAAAGTAGATAAAATTTCCAAGTTTGTTTAATTTTGAAGTCAAGATTACGTGCCATAAAAAGAGATTGAGAATTTTCAGTTTCAATTAGCATCAGTAAAACTGGAATTTGTTTTTTGAGTGCCATTTTTTCTATATGATTAATTAAATTTGAGGCTAAACCTTGCCGCCTAAAATTAATATCAATTCGAATGCCTTCAATCCATACGTGTTTTTTTAGAAATACTGCATGGCAAACACCAATTGGTAAATTTTTTTCAATAACTAGCAAGTGTCCTTCAGATAACCAATAATTCCAAACATCTTTGATGTAATCTCCCCAAGAGAATGTATTTTGACAAAATCTTAGAATATCTAATTTATCAGAAGATTTAGCTTTTCTTATTAACACATCATACAAAAAAATATTAAGAATAATAAGTTAAAAGGTCCAATGGGAAAAATTATTGCAGGAAAGATTTCAGACATATCTTCAGGTACAATGAAAAAAATTTCAGTGGATGGAAGAGAAATAGTAGTCACTAATATTGATGGAGATTTTTTTGCAGTTGATGATTCTTGCACTCATTCTGGCGCAAGTCTGTCTGAAGGAACTTTAGAAGGATGTACAATTACTTGTGGATGGCACAAGGCAGAATTTGATTGTAAAACAGGGAAATTAGTTAAATTTCCAGCAAAAATTAACAATTTAGGATCATACCCCGTTACTATAGAATCTGATAACGTTTTTGTAGAGATGTAACTATATACCTCTAATTTCCCAATAAGGTTGTAAAAAATGGCAGATAAGAAAGAAAACCAAGAATCCATGAAAGAAGCAATAGATACGCTTAATCAAATTGTGGCAAGCTCATCTACTCCAAAAACAATAAAAAAATCAATATCAGATTTGATTACTGATTTGAAAAATGAAGAATTTGGATTATCAGTAAGAGCTGCTAATACAATTAGCTTGCTAGATGATGTTACCCAAGATCCAAATCTTCCATCATACGTTAGAACTCAATTATGGCAAGCAGTATCAAAGCTTGAGAGTATAAGAGAATAAATTCCTGATCATCTCAATTCCATTATTGAAAATTGAAGAATATTTAGAATCTCTTCCACAAAATATCATTAGTGGAGACGATGTTCAGCTACCAGATAAATCATTTAGAGAAATTTTTAATTTTGTAGGTTTGGGGCAAAACGATATTTTTTATCATCTTGGATGTGGAGACGGAAAAGGAGTAAAGATTGCAGTAGAGGAATTCAATGTTAAAAAGGGTGTAGGAATTGACAATGACGAACAAAAAATTAATCTTGCTAAAAATACTTCAGGGAAGTTTTTGTGTGAGGATGTAAAAAATGCTGATTTTTCAGATGCAACGGTAATTTTATTTTGGTTTACAGATGAAAAAATTATTGCTCCTATTATGGAAAAATTTGAAAATCTAAAGCCTGGAATTAGAATTGTTACAATTTGGGGGCCTTTGCCAAATTGTCTACCTGAAAAAACTAATTTTCCATACATAATCAATACTGTTCCATTCAAAAAAGCCAATTCCTTACAAGAACAACTATTGGCAGTATTTGGAGTAAAGTGTGTTGATTTTGTTACTGCATGGGAATTTGCAGAACGATACACAAAGGCAATTGGAGACCCAAATGTGAATAATGACCGATTCCTCACGATAATTCAAACACTTGTAATCTGGATTAATGCAAAAAATTTAGGAGTTGCATGTAGAGAAGAGGTTCCAGAATCCATACAGACCTATATCGACATTATGAAAATGCATTTTGATATAGATTTTCAACACCTTTTGAAAGACTAGTCATTAACCCTTTTATTTTGTAAAAGTCCAGAATAGATATGGATGGAAAATTAAATATCAATGTATCAGCCATAAATTATGAGCATACTAGTAAGGCTATATCTCAAAAACTCTCACTTTTAGAAGAAATGGTTCATGGAAAAGATGATTTTGCAATGACGGATTCTGAATTCGCTTTTGGGTGGCATTTTTTTGTTGTAAGCATCAATAGATCCCTTGTAGAAAAATTGGCTGAACAGATGGGGCCAGATTTTGATAATCTTAAAGGAAAAGGCATAGAGAAGAAATTTTTAACTTGGGTTGCCAACAATATGGAAAGTAAAGAACATCGATTCAAGCTTGCCATCAAAGAAGAGATGGAATCAAGCAAATACGGGATTTTTTAATCTTACAGCCCATTTGTGTCGTTTAATTGTCATATTTTTCTCAATTTTAAGCACAAATCCAAGGAAAAGCAAGGTCTTGCCTGTAAAATACAAATAATATTAATTTCAGGCCAAAATTTTACTTTGTTAAAGCCTAAAAATTGGTATATTTTTGTAAATAGGATAAAATTAAAAAATTATAGTAAAAAGTTCAGAATTTATTATGTTTGATAACTATGACAATGAGGACATTTCTTGTACTCTTTTGGAAAAATAGAATCACATTTTACACATCTTAAAGATAGTTTAGGATTGTGATGGAGTATTTTTTTTACTTGCTGCATCAATTCTGTTGAAGCAGATCGTGTTCTAGTATTCAAAATAAATTTCTCCTTTATTTTGAGTTGGTATTTGACTGAAATTATTTTTGATTAATTTCATATCTTCTGCAAACAAAATAAGATCTTGGTACTTGAGATTGTTATTTAATTTTAGTTGAACAAAATTCATGATTAAAAATCATATTGGTAAATATTACTTAAGGTAGATCTTCTGTAATATCTTTTTTTTACTGATCGATCTAAAATTTAAGCCTAATTTCTTTGTGTATTATATTTTTGTTACAGATAATAGATCGTGTTGATTTTTTTGATAGTTTTAAAACATTACTAATGTTTTGGTTCTAGGGTTTTTTATTAATTGGCAAAATTGAACAAGTATGGAAAATGAACAGTGCGGTATTTGTTGGAATTTGAAATACGATAAACAGGGTGATCATACTCATAGAGATCGTACAAATTTTCATGAGTTTGTCTCTTTGGATTTTTGTGTAAAATGTAATAAACCCAAATATGATCAATCGGGTTTTCAAACTCATTATAATGAGATTTGTGATTTCATACCTTTTGGTAATTCAAGGATATCGCACAAATTTATTTCAGGAATTCAGGCTAAATATCAAGAAAAACAAAGAAGGAAAAAAAATATTTTTACAGCTATTGGAATAGTATCACTAGGGGCAGTTTTGACTGTTAGTTTATCGAATTTGTTTTTCTGAATTTTTAAAACTAATCATATGGATCATGTTTTTTACAAGGACATCCAGGATCTCTTATTTTGGCGGATCCGCAGGAACAATCCCTACAACAGCCATATTTCATATTCTAATACTATGCTCATACTTGTTTAATTTAATGAAATTGGTGTTCATTTCAAACAACAGTTTTTGTTTTTAATTAAAAAGAGCTAAGGAAATATGAAGGAATTTTTAGTTTTTTATCTTTTTTATTAGACACGTATCAAACTTAAAAAAAATTACTCTAGCACCGATTACGGAGCTGCTCGTGCCATAGCAAATTAGAAAATAAAAAGAATAGAGAATTAATCTCTGTTTGTTCTAAACTTTACCAGGTACAATCCAGCGCCTGCGATACCTACAACTGCTGGTACCATCCAAACTGCACTTGATGCTAATCCACCAATTACTAGTGCAGATGAATCAAGTAACAATAGTTCTCCTGCTACTGCTTTTTCTTCATCAAATGATGCTGTGAAAAAGACAACTGAATCTGTTCCTGGATCAATTCGCGTAAATGTTACCAATTCGACGTCAGGATTTGGATGACATACAATTTCCCATAACCATGTTCCAGGTTCAAGCAATTCGTCAGTTACCAGTTGTCCAGAAGATAGTGAATCCGCAGAAAGTTCGACATCATCAAAACATTCAGCTGTTGGATTAATAGGTGGTTGACCTTCAAACCCAACTAGGATGCGAATGATTTTGGTATCTAAATCATCTACAAAATTCGGAATGATAAAACTACAACTTGGTCCGTCACATCCACCCGCTGGTGGAATAGGGGCCAATGGGTATGGGCTAGATTTATCCCAGTTAAAGCTAACTGGTGGGTCGATTGCAGTATCACCTACTTGCTGCATATCCGACTCTAGATTCCATGCAGCAATCACATAATTCTGATCAAAGGGAGGTTCCAGAGGAGACAATCCTGCAAATGCTGGAGTAGTCATTCCGGCAACAAGAACTAAAGTCAAAGCGCCTGCTAGTAGTTTTTGAGTATTATTTAAAGTCATTAATAATTGGATCGATTTTTACCTTAAGATTGTTGTGTGGATTAAGTCTAGATTACCTGCTCTAGTTTTTTCTAAGCTTTAGCAGATATACTCCAGCGCCAACAACTTTTCCCAAGAAATATTATAGTATGAATATAAGAAAGGCCCTCGAGGGGAATCGAACTCCTGTCCGAGGATCCACAATCCTCTATACTAACCACTGTACTACGAGGGCCACAAAAATCAAAAATTCTTAATCCAGTAATAATCTTTGATTTCAACTAGATGAGAATTAGCCTGTAGATTTATTATTAAGCAAATTAATTTTCACCTATGAGATATTGGTGGATAGCAATGGGGATTGCCGTTGGACTAACCTACTATGGTGCAATGTATCTTATGCCTTGGCATTAGTCTAATTTTTAAGACAAATTTTTGTCATTTCTAGCGATCGCTTTAAATTTGCTGTCCAAGGCAATGGTTCAACATGAAAAAAGGCTTTATTTCTAGTCGATTACGTTCTGGCAAGAAATCGATAGGAGATTCTTTACAACGAAAAATTGAGACCATAGAAGGAACTAGATTTTCATGGATTGATGTACAAAATCCTGACAGAACGGATGTAGAAGAACTGGCCAAAAAATATCATTTCAATTCATTAAACATTGAAGATTGCATGACCAAATTTGAGCTTCCAAAACTAGATAGTTATAGCGATCATTTTTTTGTAATTCTTCATTTTCCACCAATATCACCAAAAGTAGGAATTACAAAAAATAGTCAGCTTTCAATATTTTTTGGAAAAAATTTTCTCGTAACTGTACATCAAGGAGATCTTAAGCCTTTAGTAGATCTTGTTGATTTGTGTAAAACAAATTCTGAGCCATCAAGAAAAGAAAGACTTTTTGGAAAATCATCTGGGTTATTGCTTCACGAAATAATAGATGTTCTTGTAGATGACCTCTTACATACTTCAAGAAGAATTATTGCAAATTTAGATGAGATGGAGGACGGAGTTTTTGATGAAACAAAATCTGTTGCAAGAAGTATCGCTCTACTCCGACGAGAAATTAACAAACTAAGGAGAATAGCAAATCCGTTAAAACGATTTGTTCTAGAGATGGCAAACAACATTAAACGATTCTCAGATGAAGGTGAAAACTTGGGACTATTATTTGATGATGTAATTGACCACATTGACAAAGTTATTGAAACTTTGGAGGAATCAAGAGAGACCATGGAGATTTACAAAGACACAGATTTTGTGTTGAGTACTGAAAAAACAAATAAAGTACTTGCAGTATTGACAATAATTTTCACATTAGCAATTCCGGCCACAGTTATTGGGACATTTTATGGAATGAATATACATTTGCCAGGAGGAATAGATTTGGAAGGAGGTATCTTAGGTCCCTATACTTCATTTATAGTAATAATCATAGCATCTGCAATTCCTGTTGTCTTGATGTATTCATATTTTAGAAAACTAGGTTGGGTAAGTGGTTAGATTTTTTGTAATATTTCATATTCATTGATCTCATTTTTGCCAGAAATAGTTGTGAAATATCCAAAATTTGCTAAAATAGACCTAATTAAATATTAGATAATTGTCATAAAAATATGGGAAAAATTAAAGTTAGATCTGGAAGAGGAACTGGAACAGTTGAAGTAGAAGACGGTGAAAAAAAGTGGTCTGGAGATGCTTACAGAAAAGAACAGGCAGAAAAGAAAAAGAAGTCTGCAAATAGAATGGTCCACACTGGAAGAGGGACTGGATCAAAGAGACTTGGTGATATTCCTGAACCAAAAGAGAGACCATCTACTGAAGGTATGACTAGAGTTACAGGTAGAGGAACAGGAAGTAGAAAAAGCAAGAACAAAGGATCTTAAAATTTTTATTTTTTATTTTAGAGAATTCTGAAAATAAAAATAAGTTAAAAAATAATTTAATTATCTATACTTTGATATCAGGATTTTCTGATTTGAGTTTTTCCCAATCTGTTAGAAAATTTTTAAGACCAATATCAGTTAGTGGGTGTTTTAGCATTTTGTCTAAAACTGCAGGGGGCAAAGTAACAACATCTGCACCAATCTTTGCTGCATCTACTACGTGTAATGGATGCCTTATACTTGCAACAAGAATTTGAGTTTTAAAATTATAATTTGAAAAAATTGTTTTAATTTCTTGTATCAAGTGCATTCCATCTTGTCCTATATCATCTAATCTGCCAATAAAGGGACTAACATATTTTGCACCAGCTTTTGCTGCAAGTATTGCTTGATTTGATGAAAAAATTAAGGTTACATTTACTGGAATACCTTCTGCAGTGAGAGATTTACAAGCTTTTAATCCATCTGGAGTCATTGGAACTTTAACTACAACATTATCACCATAGTTACGTAAAGATCTACCTTCATCCAACATTCCAGAATATTCAGTGCTTAAAACCTCTAAACTTACATCACCTTTGATAATTTTTGTGATTTCAGCCATGCCATCTTTTGGATTACCTCCTTCCTTTGACATTAATGATGGATTCGTAGTTATCCCATCCAACAATCCCATATCATTGAATTTTCGGATAGATTCTAAATTTGCAGTATCAAGAAATATTTTCATAATTTTTTACTCCTTATTTCTTTGACTTGCTTTATCATATTAAAAGATGTTATTCCGTGTTTTTCTAAAAGTAATTGTATCTCATTATCGCGTGCAGATTCTCCAAACATATCTTGGACACCTATTCGTTTTACAAGTACTGGATATCTTTCTGAAACAGATTCTGCAACTGCCGAACCTAAACCGCCAAAAATATTATGCTCCTCACAGGTAACTATTCCACCAGTCTCTCGAGCCGCCTTTTCTAAAAGATCACCATCAATAGGCTTTACAGAAAACATATCCAAAACTCGACAGGAAATTCCCTCTTGTTGTAATTCCTCAGCTGCCTCAAGTGCCATTCGTACTGTAATACCACAAGCTGCAATAGTACAATCAGAACCATCTCGGAGAGTAATTCCTTTACCTATTTGGAACTCTTGAGATTCAGAATGAACTATAGGTGTTTTTGATCGTGCCATCCTCATGTAAAATGGTCCATATTCATTTGCCATTAACAAGACTAGTTTTGAGACTGCAATAGTATCAGCAGGTATAAAGACACGAAAATTCGGAATTGCCCTCATTATTGCAATATCTTCTATTTGTTGATGCGAACCGCCATCTGGGCCAACTGATAGACCTCCATGAGATACTACTAATTTTACATCAAGTCCTTTTTTACCAGGTGGTGAGGGATATGCAATTCCATTTCTAATTTGGTCAACTGCCCGTCCAGGCAAAAATATGGCATAAGTACTTGCAAATGAAATTTTCCCAGAAGCTGCCAACCCTGCAGATACTGATACCAAGTTTCCCTCAGCTATTCCGACATTAAAGAATCGATTGGGAAATTCTTTTCCAAAGGCAGCTGTTTTAAGAGAATCAGTAGTGTCAGCACCTAAAACCACTATATTTTGATTAACTCTACCAAGTTCAATCAGAGTTTTTGAATACTCTGTTCTCATATCACTCATTTCAGGTGGATTCAAATCAAACCTGTCTCCTTTGCTATTTTTGTGATTTTTTCTTTCTTTTTTCCAACAACATGCAACCCAATCCACTTGTTGACAAGATCTGAGCCTCCTAATTGATGAGCTTTTTCAAGTAAAACCTTTCTTCTTGCTCTGAGAATTTCATGTCTAAATTCCCTAATTGCTTCTCGTACATTATTTTGTCCAATCATAGAACTTCCACCGACAAATGCTCTTGCTCCATCCTCAAAACAAGACCCAACATTCTCAAGTGTAACACCACCATCAGCCTCTACATATCCTATAAAATTATGTTCCTTTAAGATAGGACTTAGGCTACTCATTTTTTTATGTGTTTCTGGAATATATTTTTGGCCTGACTTTCCAGGTACGACAGACATTACAATGAGTTGATCAAGAGTGGGTAGAAATTTGTAAGACCACTCAGGAAGGTCAGTTTCTGGATTTATTGCCAACCCGACACTTACTTGATGTTGTTTTAGCAAATCATGAATTTCCCCAAAACTTGATTCATCACAAACCTCTGCATGAACTGTAATGATATCACTTCCAGCTTCTGCATAATCTCTCACATGTTTAACTGGTTCAGAAATCATTAGATGAGAATCAAATGGAATAGGAGTTATGGATCTTAGTTCTTTAATTTTATTATGATCAAAGGTTTTTGCAGGAACAAATTGACCATCCATTACATCAAGATGAATGTAATCAGCCCTTCCATTGATACAACGTTTAACTTCATTTGCTAGATTGGTCATATCACCTGCAATTATTGATGGTGCAATCATAAATTGTGAATCAAGTTCCAAATTTATCAAAGGTACTATATCTAAATCTGGAGCTTTTCCATGCCATTGTGGATTATCTTCCATGTGTTCAACTGCGTTTCCTTTTATGGTTCTACAAATAATAATTGTAGGAACTCCTTTTGTGGTATTTGCTTTTTCTATTGCTGCACTTATTTGTTCAATTCTATGACCATCAATTTCAAGCACATTCCATCCAAAGGATCTCCACTTGTCTCCAGTCTTCCATCTTGATGCATCTTTCCACATTTCAGAAATATCATCGCCAACTAGCTCCTCATCTAGTGGCATTACTTGTTCAGTATACGAGTCTTGTTGGATAAAATTTCTATCTAAGAATGCAGTTAAATTATCTAATTTGTATTTTGATGCAGTCATTGCGGCTTCCCAAATTTGTCCCTCGTCTGATTCTCCATCTCCAATGATGGTGTAGACATGATGATCTTTGTTATCAATTTTAGCAGCAAGTGCAACTCCAATAGAATATGATAATCCAGTGCCCAAAGATCCTCCACAAAACTCTACTCCTGGGCATTTCAAATCAGGGTGTCCTTGTAGCCTACTTCCAAATTTCCTCAAAGTATCAAGTTCCGATTCAGGAAAATAGCCAGCAACTGCCATATTTGAAAACAATCCAGGTGATGCATGTCCTTTTGAAAGAACTAGTCGATCTCTATTTTCCCAAGAAGGATTACTAGGATCAAATTTCAGATGTTTGTAAAATAGACAACCTAAAATTTCTGCCATTGAAAATGAACCACCTGGATGGCCAGAGCCTGCCACACTAGTAGATTTGATGACAAGTTTTCTTGCTCGTAGAATATTCTTCTTTATATGATAATAATTAAGACCCATTAGTACCTCGTTTCTTGGCAATTTGAATAAAAATCTATTTCTGTAAAATTTTAATTTGATCGATGACACCAAATATTATGGATATTAAAGAAAAAATTCCAATAATAGTATTTGATGATTTGTGTTACCTTTGTACAAAATTTGCAAATTCAGTTAATTTTCTTGCAAGAGGAAATCTAACAATTATTGGTCATTATTCAAATCAAGGAGAAGAAATTAAAAATCAAATTTTGGGTGATTCTGCTTATGAAATGTTTTGGTTAATTGATAAAAAAATGGCTTATGGCGGTAGGGCTGCCATTCTTCCTTTAATTCGGGCAATAATTACATCCAAAAAGAAAAGTTCCAACAATGTAAAATTTGAAAGCAATTGCAAGCAAGAATGTAAAACAATAAAATCCGTTTTTATTAGATCTGCAAGTCTGTTATCAAATAGTAAAAAAATAAAATTAACGTAAATCTAAATAATACTGAAATACGTGGTTTTTTGTAATGAAGATTAAAATTGAAAATACTAATCCGATTAAGAAAAAAACTGAAATGTTATGTGGTTTTGTTTTAGAAAATTCTGATAAAATACTTGGGTTTAATAAAATAAATTCTAAAATTACTGATTCTGTTAAACAATCACTTAGAGACAACAACGGTGTATTCGGTAGAGTTACAGTAATTCCAACTAATAATAAAATAACCGCAAAAAGAATCCTGTTAGCAGGGATTGGAAGAAAAGAAAAGATATCTAATGATACAATAAGATTTGTTTCAGGTAAAATTGCTCAAAAAGCTAGTGAATTAAAATTAAAAGAATTCACCATAATTACCCCTCCAAGTTTCCTAACTGAAAATATTTCATCTACTTCTCAAATAACAGAAGGATGTAAAATGACATTAAACAAATTTGACAAATTTAAATCAAAAAAAGAATGCTCGGTTCCAGATTTATCTATACTTGTTTCAGATTCAAAAAAGATTGCTAAAAATATTAAAAATTCAGAAATTATTTCAGAAGGAGTTATTTTTGCAAGAAATATTTCTAACCTTCCACCTAATGAATGCACACCTACAACATTAGCAAATTTTGCAAAGATGATTTCAAAAAAGAATAAAATGAAATGTATTGTTTTCTCCCGAAATGAACTTTACAAAAAAGGATTTGGTGGGATTATAGCCGTTGGACAAGGTAGTAAAAATGATCCCAAACTCATAGTTATGGAGTATCATGGTGGAAAACAAAATGAAAAACCTATTGTGTTAGTTGGAAAAGCTGTTACTTTTGATACTGGTGGAATTTCTTTGAAACCTGGTGAAAAAATGGATGAGATGAAATTTGACAAGTGTGGAGGATGTACGGTTTTGGGAATAATGAAAGCTTTATCAGAATTAAAATTGCCAGTAAATGTCATTGGGGTAATTCCGTCCGTTGAGAATATGCCAAGTGGAGAATCTTATCGACCAGGAGACATCATAAAATTGTATAATGGAAAAACTGCTGAAATTCTAAACACTGATGCAGAGGGAAGGTTGATTTTAGCAGATGCATTGGCGTATGGAGAAAAACGATATTCGCCAAAGGTAATTATTGATTTTGCTACTCTAACTGGAGCATGTATCGTTGCACTTGGTAACAATATGGCAGCAATAGTTTCAAATGATGAAAAATTGAAACAAAAAATTAAGGAATCTTCAAAGAGAACAACTGAAGAGATATGGGAACTCCCTCTAAATGACGATTATATGGATATGATCAAATCAGATGTGGCAGATATGAAAAATATTGGAATTGGAAGAGCAGCAGGAACAATTACAGCAGCTGCATTTTTAAGAAATGCGATTGAAAAAACCCCTTGGGTTCATATAGATATTGCCGGAGTTGCATGGACACAAGGAGCAACAAAATCTAAACCATATAATCCAAAAGGAGCTACTGGTTTTGGAGTAAGATTAATTTTAGATTATCTTCAAAAAATCTAAATTTTGGTCTTGAATTTATTATCAATAATGAAAATTAATTGGGGTATTATTATACAAAAAAACAGGTAAACAATTGTGGTAGAAGAGAAAATATGTGATTGTAATGATGTGCATCATCCGGGTCACGATTACATACATTACAAGCATGTCGGAGATCAATGCATTCATCCTGATGGCCATACTCACAAAATCAACATAACATGAAATAATCCTATATTATACAATTTTTAATATTTCAACTAATGATTCTATACGAGGTAAAATATTGAAATTTATAATATTAGTAGCCTCTACTGTTTCGGTCAGGTTTGTCAATATTTGGATTTCTAAAACCGTGTTTATCCATCATGTGGTTTAAAAATCGAATATCGTCGGAAAATGTTTCCCCACAAACACTACAGGTTGCCATTTGAATAAATGCAGAAAATTCAATATTAATAGATTGATTAAATTGAAAATGCCAGCACTGTTGCTTCCCAAGAGCTCTCGCATCTTAGTAGCACAACAGCGACATTAGGTTTGACTTCCAAGTTCGGAACGGGATTGGGTCGCACCCTAACGCTATGGCCGGCTTGATTAAATTGATCAAATTCTTATCTATTAAGGTAACGCCTGCTTTTTGAAGGTTCAAAAGAGGTATAAAGTAAAGATTTACTGGAATACGACATGACTCATAGAGTTGCGGTGTTGGACAAAGACCTTTGCCAGCCAAAAAAATGTGGATTAGAATGTATCAAATATTGTCCTGTAAACAAATCTGGTGCCGATTGCATAGTTCTCAATGAGGAATCAAAAAAAGCCCAAATTGATGAGGATATCTGTAATGGTTGTGGAATATGTGTCAAGGTTTGCCCATTTGATGCCATTACTATTGTAAATTTAGCAAGTGAGTTAGCAAGTGATAAAATTCATCAATACGGTCCTAATTCTTTTAGATTGTACAAGTTACCAAATCCAAAGAAAGGACAAGTGGTGGGTTTACTTGGAAGAAATGGAATGGGTAAAAGTACTGTAGTGAATATTCTATCAGGAAATCTAAAACCAAATTTAGGAAGATATGAAAATCCACCTGAATGGGATGAAATTTTAAAATATTATAGTGGAACAGAATTAAAATCACATTTTGAAAAAATTAAAGAAAATCAAATTCGTGCATCTATTAAACCTCAACAAATCCAACATTTAGCACAATCATTTGATGGCACGGGAAATGAATTAATCGAGAAATATGATGAACGTGGAGTTTCAAGACAACTTGTAAAACAATTAGGATTAGAAAATTCCATGGAAAAAAATCTTAAAGAGCTTAGTGGTGGAGAATTACAAAGATTAGCAATAGCAACAGTTGCCTCAAAAGATACCGATTTTTATTTTTTTGATGAGCCATCATCGTACAATGATGTATTTCAAAGAGCTAGTGTTGCACGAGTAATTCAGAGTTTGGCAAAGTTAGGAAAAAGTGTAATGGTAGTAGAACATGACCTAACACTTCTTGATTTTCTAAGTGATTTTATCGAAGTGCTTTATGGTGAACCAACAGCATATGGAATTGTTTCAAATGTGTTATCCACCAAAATTGGAATAAATGTTTTTCTTGAAGGATATTTGCCTGTTGAAAATGTTAGGTTTAGAGATAAAAAATTTTCCTTTGATGTTTCTTCTTCATCCACTGATGATTTTCAAATTGGGAGTGAAATTATAACATATCCAAAACTTGAGAAAAAATTTTCTTCCTTTGATTTAACTATTGAACCTGGTAGTGTTCGAAAAGGTGAAGTCTTAGGCATAATGGGTGCCAACGCTCTTGGAAAAACAACCATGATGAAAATGATTGCCGGTGCACTAAAACCAGATTCAGGTGAAATTGACAAGAAAATAAGGATTGCCTTCAAACCACAATATCTGGAGAATGATATTGACGTAGAAGTGATTGCAATCTTGGATAAGGCAAATGAATCTCCTATAGAAGGAAGTCAGGAAGAAGAACAAATTGTTGATCCATTAAAAATCAAAAAACTTTACAACAAATCTATCAAAAATCTGTCAGGGGGAGAATTGCAAAAAGTCGCTGTAGTTTCTTGCCTTTTACAAAAAGTAGACCTTTATGCATTAGATGAACCATCAGCATTTTTAGATGTCGAAGATAGAATTGCAGTAGCAAAATTTTTGCAGAAATTTGTACGATCATATGGAAAATCAGCAATTGTAATTGATCACGACATACAATTAATGGATCTTGTGTCAGATTCCATGGTTATCTTTGAGGGCGAATCTGGATTAAAAGGACATGCTACATCTCCAATGCCAAAATCTGATGCGATGAATCGATTCCTAAAATCACTGGATATAACATTTAGAAGAGATGAGAGAACCCTGAGACCACGCGTAAACAAACTAGAAAGTAGATTAGATAAAGATCAAAAGATTTCAGGTAATTTTTATTATAAGAAATGACAAGAATGCTAAAAAAAGCATTAGAAAGTATTCTAACGCCACAAGAAAGCGAAGAGTTGATCTCAGCTTTTGATCAGATTGGAGATATTATTATTGTTAGAATTCCAGATTCACTTTTATCCAAAAAAAAATTGATAGGTGAGACTCTACTTGATGAGGTAAAAATTGTAAAAAGTGTTTTTTATCAAGCATCACCAGTTGAAGGTGACTTTAGAACCAGAAATCTGGAGATTCTTGCAGGTGAAGATAAAACAGAAACTGAATACAAAGAATTTGGCTGTAGATTTATTGTAGATGTTGCAAATGTTTTTTTTTCTCCTCGTTTATCTACTGAAAGAGAGAGAATTGCAGATTTAATTCACGAAGGAGAAACCATGGTCAACATGTTTGCAGGTATAGGAATGTTTTCAATTATGGCAGCAAAAAAGAAAAAATGTATTGTCTATAGTCTTGATATTAATCCAATAGCATCAAAACTTTGTGAAAAAAATATAGAGTTAAACAAACTTTTAGGAAAAGTCATATCGATTAACGGAGAAACATCTAAAATAATTGATGCAGATTTACGAGATAAAGCAGATAGAACATTAATGCTTCTCCCTGAAAGATCTGATGAATTCCTGGATTCTGCAATAAAGACCACAAAAGATGGTGGAATTATCCACTATTATTCCCATATTCACGCTGATAAAAAATCAGAAGCAGGAATTTTATCTGAAAAGCATTACCTTGAGGTGACTTCAATTAAATCAGAGATTTTAAAATCAAAAATTGTAAGACCTGTAGGGCCTAGATATTATCAAACAGTTGTAGATGTAAAAATTTCAAAGTAATCTAGTCGTCAGAAGAAATTGTTGCAGAAGATGGTTTTGTAGTGGCCATGACGTATCCAATCCAAGCAATTACACCAAGGATTCCTCCTGTAATCATCAGAATAGAGAGTTGTAAAACTATTGGACTCCATTCAGATAACATTAACAAGTATGCGTAGATAAAAAATGCAACAATACATAAAAAAAATATTAAAAGTCCAGTTCCTTTACGTTTGTCCATCGCGATAAAATTAGTTGTGATATATTTATTGGTTTGAACTACTTGTTCAATTCAATTGCCATTAGATATGCATCCTCACCATCACGATAGTATGCGTTAAGTTGTTGTTTAATTTCGAATCCTAATTTTTCATATAATTTTACAGCCTCAGTATTGCTACATCTTACTTCAAGGTAGAATTCATCACACTTTTTTAGTTTAATACCGTTTGTAGATTCTTCAACTATAGCTTTTCCAATTCCTCTTTTTCGATATTCTTCAAGTACGGCAATCGATACTACGTGGCCTTTTTTTACAAATCCTAATTTCTTAAAATTAGAAAACCCATATTCTGTTTTGCACATAATATAGCCCACGTGTTTTCCATTAATCTCTGCTACAATAAATGCCTCAGGAACTTCTGAAAGCAGGCTTTCATAAAAATAATCAGAATAATGCTCCGGCAAGGTTTTTAGATTAATTTCCATAACAGGTATCAAATCACTTGGACTGGCTCTACGAATAATACAATCATCTAACTGTCTAAGAATTACCTGCATAGTTATTGGAATCTCCTGTTGATATTTAATTTTATTTTATATTTAAAATATTACAAAATTTCACGTTTTCTCTTGTAATTCCAGCCTATTTTTAGTAGAATTTTAGACTGTAATCTAGGAAAAAACTATTTTCAACTAAAAATATTCAAATTTGTTCATTCCCTGAATTGATTTTCAAGTGTTTTTTAGAGGACGCATAATTTGAAAGAACTAATTATTTATCACAAAGCCATTTATCAGAAAGATATAGAGTATTTAGAATGGATGATTCAAGAACTGAGGTTGTCATATCCCTAGTAAATTCAATGTTTAATGTTAGTAAATTTACAAAAGAAACCTATTCATTAGAATTTAAAATCGAGGATCACGACTTTAAATCAAAATTTGAAGATTTAGCAAGACGACTTCAAGATCTTGATTATTTGGGAAAGCTTGAACGAATGGGTAATGAGAATTACATTATAATTCAAAAATTTCCTCCCAGAAAGAAACGAAAATGGTTGAGCTCGCCATGGATTCCTAGGATATTGTTTGCGGTTGTAGTTATTTTTGTGATGATTGACGGGTTTTACAGGACACTCGGGGTCAATGCAATACCAAACATAGACATTGGTAAACCTTCAGAAATGGCGGTAATTTACACATTATCTCTTTTGGGGATTCTTGGAATTCATGAGTTGGGTCACATGATTGCAGCTAAAATACATGGCTTAAAGACAACCTGGCCATATTTCATACCTGGAATACCGGTGTTTGGGTTCCTTCCGACTTTTGGCGCACTGATCATACCAAAAGGGCCGATGATTAACAGGAAGATATTATTTGATGTTGCAATTGCTGGGCCTATTGCAGGATTAGTTATTGCAGTAGTCGTCTCATTATATGGAGCATATACTGCTCCAGTAATAGAATCAGATTTAGCTTTACAACTACATGAAGAAAATAATTTAATAGAATTTTCTTTTGGTGAGCCATTATTTATGACAGGATCACTTTCTCTATTTGGTAAAGGAGGTCCTGAAAATGAGGTGATACTTACTCCTGTCTTGTGGGCATCATGGATTGGATTTTTTATAACTTTTTTAAACTTAATGCCAGCTTGGCAATTAGATGGAGGTCATATGGCAAGAACTTTTTTTGGAGCAAAATGGCATAAATATAGTACTTATGCGAGTCTTGTAGTTCTGGCAATAATCGGATTTGAGTTTGCTGCAATAATGATTTACTTCTTGAGCAGGAGAGGTATTAGTGCAAATCCCTTAGATGATATGTCACCCATATCAAGAAATCGAAAATTAGCTTATCTTGGAATAGTTGCTTTGGCTGTTTTGTGTATTCCTATTCCTGAGAATATTTGTATGCCATTTTCAAGAGGTTTTTGTATCTTCTAAATCAGTTTAACGAATTAGTGTTCTTGCACCATCAGAAACTATGGAAACTTTTTGTCGAGCTCCTTGAGTTTTAAGAATATAATCCATTGACTCTTTTATACCAGATAATGTAATCAAGTTTAGTTTTTTTACATAAAATTCAGGAAGAATAGAAACCAGACCAATTTGGAAATTTTTTTGAATTTCAGTTAAGAACAATAAATCCTCCATACCTTCAATGTATTTAGTAGGATTTTTGAGTTTTTCAAGAGGAAATCGTCCTTCAATGTATTGCTGAATTGCATCTGATCCTAAACCACCTTTACATTCTGCAACTAATATTGCAAGACCACCATTTTGGATAGCCCTCGAACAATTCCAAAGAGATGAAAGAGATTTACTCAAGTTAAAATTGCTAGAATCCTTTCCTGTACTGATTATCATTGATTTTTGTTTTTCAATATCTTGAACACCAAATGATTCCAAAGATTTAGTTAAAAAGAGAGTTTTTGAAGGGTGATCAATCGAGAAATCTACAATTCCTTTGGAATTTGCAACAATTTCTATTCCTTGAATTTCAAAGTTGTTTGAAAACTTTTTTGCCTCCTCAAAACTATCAGTTGGTTGTCCAGGGGTTGGAAAATTTTCTTTTCGTTTAGCATATGCTGAAAGCATGTGATCTTGGCCGAATTTTTTTATTAGCCTAGTGGATATTGTTTCGTATCCAAATAATCCATCAAATTCCATTTCCCCCATGAAGACAAGGTTAGAATTGGAAAGCTCATTGTTATCAAATTCATTAATGGAACTACCTTCAGGCATCCCAGCTTTTACCTGATTCATTATTTTTTTCTCAGCTAAAACATTTGGGAAGGGAAATGATTTTTGCTCACAAATTGTAAAGAGTGAAGTAATGATTTTTTGAATAGATCTTGAATTATGTAAAACCACCAAATCCATAGGTTTTGAAAGATCTATGGAACTTAGCTTTTCATTAATTGCAGAATCTTCTAAAATTGTGCCTTCAGATTCTATTTTTTGATCTAAATTCTCTGCTCGAATATCCAAAACAACATCAGTAATCCCATAGTTTAACCAGATTTCAGGCATGGTTTTACATCAAATACAAACCAAAATAAATCCAGTGTAGTTAATTTTGGTATGGATTTTGTAAAAGAGTTTTCAACTTTTTTGCATGAAAAAAAAATAATTAGATTTGGGGATTTTACTCTTGCAAGTGGTAAAAAAAGCTCATATTATGTTGATTTGAGACTAATTCCTAGCTATCCTCAACAATTTCGTAAGATGATAAAATATCTTCAAAATGAAATAATCAAAGATGTTGGTCTTGATAGATTTGATGCTCTAGTTTCTGTCCCAACTGGGGGTTTAGTGATAGCCTCAGCATTGGCAATTGAAGTTGTAAAACCGTTAATCTATGTTAGAAGTAAACCAAAAGACTATGGAACATCAAAATCAGTTGAAGGAAAAATATGGGATGGTATGAAAGTGGTAATGATAGATGATGTTGCAACCACTGGTGGTTCAGTTGTAAATGGAATAGTTTCATTAAAGGAGCAAAAAATCAAGGTTGAAGATGCTTATGTAATTGTTAATAGAATGGAGGGAGCTGATGAAGCTCTTAAAGCCCAAGGAGTTAATCTGCATTCTATTACAACTGTTATACAAATTACAAAATATTTACATGAGCAAAACCTTGTGGATGATAAAATTTTACAAAAAGTCCAAGAACAAATTAAGATTAAGTAAATAGTGGCAGCTCAGACAAATGCCTTCAAATCACCATTCAGATATAACTCTGATTCTTCATTGCAGCCAGCAGACTTTATCTATAGTCTTTTTAAAACTAATGGAATTAGAACAAGTTAGAAGGGATTCAGAATATTTTATTTTTAATGTTTGATTCAATTCAGGCATGATAGTTTTAATTTTAGAGCATACAATTTATACAAACAACTTGGAATTTTGTTTTTCATTTTTTTCTCAAAGATATTTGAGATTTATGCTAAACAAAATAAAAATTGGATAGAGCTGAAAAAGGATATTTTATAAGAAAAATGGGTTTTATATAATTTAGATTATTTCCTTTTTATGCACTGTATAAACAATTTCAACAGGTTTCCTTGGATAAATTTGCTCTAAATATTTATCAATATTTAATTTCAATTGAATTTGATATTTGTTCTACTTTGATCTTAGTTTAATTTTACGAGTTTTTATTTCTCCAAACTCTGCGTTTTTGCAAGTAAGGGACAATGAAGAGAAGTATTTTTCACAATCAATTGCATTGTTAATTATTTCATCTGTTCTTGGAGGTTTGGCAGTATTGCCATTTGTAATGATGCCTCTTGATGATGCATATTTTGAAATTCCAGAATCAGAAAATATCGATGAAACATTTCCACTGGAGGATTCTGCAGTAGGATTATCTATTATCTCAAGCTTATTGAGTGGATTTGTTTCAGCTATATTATATTATTTTATTGGAAAAAAGCTTGATGGAAATACAAATTGGAAGAAAGTTTTTTCTGTAATTTTTCACATTCATGCAATAGTTATTCCAATTACCATAATTATGGCAATGCTACTTTTTCTAATGTGGGGTTCTTTTACATCAATAGACTCTTCAATCCTTTTAGATCCTAATAATGACGATGAAGAAGTTTTTTCATTGTTGGGATCCTTTATCGGATATGTACTCTTGCTTGCAATTGTGGGAATTAGTTTTGCTATTTGGGGATTAATTGTTACAATAAAGGCCATAAAGGTTGTTCATGGATTTGGTACGGGAAAAGCCTTTGGACTAATTATCTTGGTTGGGACTATTACCTCTCTTGTTAGCATTCCATTTAGTTTTGGTTGATGAGCTTGAACGGTTTTAGAATTTCATGCCGGTATTTGTCTAAAATATACAATTTCCTTTTGTCGGTAAAATAATTGTGGGTATCAAACAATTTTAGGCTTTTTTTTGGAAAGAATTTGAGACATGAAACTTTAATGCTCACCTAAGCGAAATAGAACATAATGACTTGTCTTAGATGTGATGGAAAAGGTGAGTATAGAAATGAATTTGGACTAATGGAAAAATGTGAGTCATGTCAAGGATCTGATATGATTTTAGAAAAGGTAGATGATTCAGATGAATAATATGACCAAGAGAAAACCAAAGAAAAAAGATAGTAGATTACAAAAAGGGGAGAAGGAAGGTAGACAAAAACTGCGGATAAAAAAATACAAAAAGGAACAACAAGATAAGAAAAAGAGAAAACCAAAGTATTAGATTCTAACCTAAAATCATTCATGCCATTTTGGTACCTAAAAAATGAAAACTGATCCTTCAAAGGATTGTCAATACACCCGTTCTTATAGGGAAGAGATTCATATGAAGTATGTCACAAGACAGAAAAATGTACAAATGTGTTTGTGCTGACTGCGGAAAAGATTCCGAAGTTCCTTTTGAACCAAAAGAAGGCAGACCAGTATATTGCAAAGAATGTTTACCAAAACACCAAAAATAGAAAATTTAGATTAGTTTCGTTTGATTAATTTTAAACTTGATTATTTTCAATTATTCTTATTTTTTTTAAACAGAATAGATTCATCCTTTCCAAAAAATAATTTCAAATTATTTTCTTGCTCTAAACTTTACTAGATAAACTCCAGCACCGACAATTCCTGCTACTGCTGGTACCACCCAAATCATCCATACACCAGATGATACTGAATTGGATGATCCTGTTTGTAGGTATTCTGGATTTTTTATTAAATTGTCATTAATTTGGCTGACGAAAACTGTTTTTAGATCTGATTTTTGAATTTCTTCAATTAACAAGGCAAGTTCTTGGATTTGTTCCTGATTTACCTTGTCAACATATTCCCCATTTTCAATCATTGCAAATTCTTGGGGATGTAATGCAACTACTGAAAATCCAAATTTTTCCTGACTATTTTGAATGTCTTTTAATGTTTCATTAAACGGAAGACCTTCAAACATTTTTGATTCTGCAACATAGTCAGCAGTAAGGGCTGTGGCGGGAAAATGATGAATTCCAGAAATTACCAGAGGGTAAGGTGGTGGACTGGAGGCAAAGGTTGAACTCATAATAGTAAAATTGTGATCTCTCAATACTTCTAGCGTACTGTTATTAGATACACCAAATGGAGGATAAAATATTTTTGGTAATAGGCCAGTCATATTAAAAATCCTGTCGTTAGTATTTTTTATTGACTGGTTTTGATGGTCTTTGTCTAAAAGGGAAAAATCTTCATGGGCCCAACTATGATTTGCAATTTCAATATTGGAATTTTCACTGTTGGTGACATTCCGAATGTATTTGACAATATCTTCCTCAAAATCGTTTCCAATTACACCTATAGTTATCGGAACATTATATTCTCTGAATGTCTCCAGTACTTCAAGTTGAGGTTCTAGTAACCAATAATTTTGAATATCATCCATTCTAAATGCTACACAGTTACAAATTTCTAAAGGTATCATTTTTTCAAATGCATGATCAGAAAAGTTAACACGTCCTCCATCAACCTCAGCATGGATATAAGGGGCGTAAGACAAGATGCAGAGAATACCAAGAGATGTGGCCAGTAATTTCATTCCATTTTAATAAAATGAACCTGGTAAATAAGAACTTAATAGTTTAGTTCTAAATCTGTACAATTTTCACATTATAAAAAAATAAATAAAAAAGAGTAGATGTCAAATACAAAGTAATTTGTTTTTTTGCAAAATGTTTTAACAGTACTCAAAATATGAAGAATATGGACGAGGGACCAAAGGAGACAATTGTTTTAGCAACTATCAAAGCAGGAATAAAATCTTTTGATAAAATATCAAAAGTTGCCAATGTCCCTTCAAAAGAATTAGAGCAAGTTTTGGAAAAATTAGAATCTAGAAATTTAATTGTAGTAAATGAAAAAAAGGGATTTTTGGGCATAAAAATAGAAATCAACATTACAGAAAAAGGAGAAAAAAATTTAGAAAACCAAATCCAAGAGTTGAAAGAAAAATGGAGACAAATGGTTCAACTGTATAAATTAGAAGATAAGCCAAAACTTCAACAATGCATTGATGAAAACAAGATTTTTTTTAAATCATTGATATTTTTTGGTATGCTTGACAAGGAGATTTTTTCAAGGATGTTCAAACTAGTTGATTTGACCATGACTGACTATATTTCATCTAAAGATATGCCTCAAGATATAGACAGTGAGTGATGAGTGAATAACTTTAGAAAACAAAACTGGTATCTGTTTTCTTTGAGTTTTATCAGATACAATTTAGCGTCTACAAGTCCTTCAAGAAATAAGTTTAAAAATTTAAAACCATCAAATTTTTCTCTGAATCAATGATGAGGTAAAAGTAATTAACTGAAATAGTTCTGATTTTATCCTACTAGTCAAAGATCTTCATAAAGTTCCTAGCGAAGGGATTATGAATTTAGTTTATTCTAAGGTAGGATTAGTTGCTAGGTAAACATCTTGATACGCATCAAGTAAATCCCTAGCAGTTACAATCCCTATCAAAGAATCATTTTTTGTAATACCTAGTCTTTTGATGTTGTTTGCAGCCATAATACTTGCTGCTTGATTAGTAGTTATTTCCTCATCAGCTACAATCAGAGGGGATGATGAATATTTCCCAACCTCCTGATCTAACTTAAAATTATTTGAATAGAGATACGTTAAAAGATCTCTTTCAGAAAAAATCCCATATCCTTTCATATCTTGAATTATTATGCTCCCTACTCTTTTTTCATGCATTATCCTTGCCGCATCAAACACAGAATCGGTTTTACTACATTTTTCAATTTTTGTACTAATAATCTTGTCCAGAGAGGTCTCAGTTTTTATCTTTCTAAATGCCCTCAACAAATCAGATACTGTGACAATTCCAACTAGCTTGTCATCATCAAAAACTAATAACCGCGATTTGTTTTTATTCATTAAATGGGCAGCATCTAAAACAGTATCCCCTAATTCCAATTTGGTAAATGGTTGCCCGCCTACATCATTAATTGTTAAATCATCAAGATTTCGGGAATCAGCAATTGCTTTTAGAATTTCACGTTCTGTCAGAATGCCTTTTGGCATTGTTCCATCACTTATAACAAGATTTCCAAAATCTCTTTCGACCATAAACTCTATTGCTTTTGTAATTGGAATTTGGGGTTCCACTGAAATTGGGTATGCAGTCATGTAATTTGTAATTGGCAACGTTTGAATCTTGATTGTCATAATTAATACTAAACAGCCCAAGTATTTGATTAGTAGGATTAAATATCAAATATGATAATTTCAAAATCTACATTAGTCTTTATCATAAATGTTGATAAAAAATTAATCTTTAGTTTGTAAGTGTGACCCATGTGTCATTTTACGTCCTAAAAATGCAATAATCCAACCAATTCCAATCAAGCCAGTACCAAATAGAATATTCCACTCATGATATTGCACATACTCTTCTTCAAATCTAGGATCTTCGATGAATTGTTCTTTTGGAATATCAGTAAGAAATAGTGCCCATGTTGAAAAACCAATAAACAACACACCCAATGCAAAAAATGTAAACATTATGTATTTTGGAGCTCCACGAATCATACCTCCAAACAATATACCCCCTATATGGAGTATATTACTAGAGTCTAAATTTCAATATGCTTAAGTTTGAAAAATATTCAAATCAATTATTGTCCATACCAACCAAAAAACCATGTTCAAAATGTGGCAGAGGATTGTTAATACTACAATCTTTTGGTAGGCCATTAAGAGTTTGTTCAGGTTGTAAAATAATTGAGGAAAATTGTAAATGCGAAAGGAAAAAACCAATTAGAATTTAAGTTCTTTAATCAAAAATTAATTTCAAAATTAAAAAGAAAATCTATTCTAGGTTGATGGCTCATAATATTACATAGATCATGGGACCAGATAAAGAATTAATTAGGATATGGGCCCGAAGGGCTTCGATCCCTTGGCTCACCGGTTATGAGCCGGTTACTCTACCAAGCTGAGTTACGGGCCCTACAAAAATGGGATAAATCTTCAGTTTAAAATGTTATGAGTTAACAGTATTCTTCATAACAACTATCAAGCAACAAGTTTTGCGCAGAGATTGATTGTTCTGCAATTTGTATCAAGTCATCAGTGCTCGTAGTTGACTTCTCAAGAATATTTTGCCACGCAGCTGCATGTCGAATATCAGCTTCTGTATGAAGTTGGAAATATTCAGTGGCATCATCATTTGTCATTCCATAGAACTTTGCCATTCCCTCTAGTTTTGTTTGGCTAATTTTTGGAATTTCTTTTTCAAATGCATACATTGCACACGCGCCGCCCTCATAGGTATTCATCAAATCAGATAGATTTGAGACTGCTTTTTGGGTTTTTTCCAAGCCATTGTAATTTAACAATTCTTCTTGTGAGATACCTAGCTGACCAGCAAATTTTATCCAAGGACCAATATGATCTGCCTCTTCTTGTTGATTTTCTATTAATTCCTTTATTTCTGATTCTGGTGCCTTCTCTATAATAGGGGTCATAAAGGAAGGTACTGCCTTTACAAGTTGAAAATATTCTTTTGAATATCCTGCTAAGGACTCAACTGTTAATTTTCCATCAGACCACATCTCATAAAATGGATGTTTTAGTAAGCTTCGTTTTTCAATTCTTTCATCTATTCTTTTAATCAAACTCATACCAGAATTCCTAATTTACCAGTAAAAAATCTTTGTTGTTTACAAAAGATTTTATGGATAAAATATTGAATTTTGTTGGGTTCCAGTGGTGTAGACCGGTCAAGCATACTGCCCTTTCAAGGCAGTGATCCCGGGTTCAAAATCTAACGATGAAAGTCCCGGCTGGAGCACCAAGATTTATTTAGTAATGATAAAAAATTTTTGATCAGGTCGTCTTGGATAGGAAAAATTTAGAGATAAATCCTTTACTTGAAACATATGGAAAGTATATTGATAAAATAAATCGTTTTTTGGATAAGGAACTTGACCTTTATTCTGAATCAGAGTTCATAGAACCTTTAAAATATTCTTTAGATGGGGGGAAACGAATTAGACCAATAATACTAGTTTTAGCAGCTGAAAGTGTGGGAAATGTTGATGATAATACACTAGTGGCATCCTGTGCCGTTGAATTCTTACATATGGAGTCGATAATTCATGATGATATTATTGATAATGAAACATTGAGAAGACAAAAGGATCCATTCCATATCAAATATGGCTATAACACAAGCGTTTTGACGGGAGATTTTGTTTTAGGATTAATTCTTGGAATTTCCTCAAGATTGGATAATGCAAGAATAACTAAAGAATTATCCAGTACGGCAATGTTGATGAGTGAAGGAGAGATGATTGAAAATAGACTAGAGGCAAGTGAGGATGTTACATTTGATGATTATCTTAAAGTAATTGAATACAAGACTGCAGTTGCATTTCAAGCAGCATCAAGAATAGGGGCCATAATTGGTAAGGGTAGTGAAGAAGAAATTGAATCATTAACAGAGTATGGAAAAAATATTGGGATAGCATATCAGATTAGAGATGATTTACTGGATTGGAAAAATGAAGACAAGTTATTTAATTTGCTAATCAAAAAAAGTTCTGATCCCAGAGATGTATTTAATAAAATGGAAGAACTTTTAAAAAATTATTCTGAAAAAGCAAGAAAGGGGTTACGTAAGATCCCTGACAGTGATGCAAAGAACAATCTAGATAATTTAATAAAATTTACAACGTTTAAGGCATAAATCCTGAACTAATAACCGGTGTTGCAAACTCTACAAATTTAATTATTGGATCGGGATAGACACCAAATCCTACTAAGAAAATAATAGAGAATATCATTACTGCAATTATCGATTTTGGTTCAGAAACTCTCTTCTCTGTTTCCCCTTCGAAATACATTCGTCGTATTATCCAACCATAGTATGCTAATGAAAGCGCACTGTTTAGGACTCCAGCTATTGCAAGCCAAGGAGCCCACCACAAAGCTGAGCCGGCATCTAATGCACCGCCAAATAACATAATTTTACTCCAGAAACCAGCAAGGGGAGGAACTCCAGCAAGTGCAAGTAAAGAGATAGTTAATCCAAGAGCAGTAATAGGCATTCTTCTACCTAATCCCTTTAGTTTATCCAAATTAGTCACTGCAAGTGTTGTAATAATTCCCGTTACTGCGATGAATGCCATTCCTTTCATTACGGCATGGTTTAAGATTTGGTAAAGAGAGCCTTGTAATCCAAGTGAGCTATATGGCGATACTGCAAGCCCAATGAGAATGTATCCAGCATGTGCAATACTTGAATAGGCTAACATTCGTGATAGACTCTTTTGCATGATTGCTGCAACATTACCAATTGTCATAGTCATGATAGCTAAAATTCCAAGGGCTAATGTCCAATCAAGATTTAGAACCACCATTCCAAGAACTACAATACGAATTGTAGCTGCAAATCCTGCTTTTTTGGTTCCTGCAGCTAATAACGTTGTAATTGTTGGTGGGGATCCTTCGTATGTATCAGGTAACCATTGATGAAATGGCACTAAACCCATTTTGAATCCAAATCCTGCAATAAACATTCCAACTGATAATAATGCCAGAGGAAGAAGTCCAGGATCTAGAGTGGAATATCCTTGGATGACTTCGCCAATATTTGTCGATCCAGTAATCCCATAAGTAATAGAAATTCCATATACGATTATTGCTGATGATAATGCTCCAAACAAAAAGTATTTCAATGCAGCTTCATTTGATTGTGGATTTTTCTTGATAAATCCAACTAGAGCATATGTTGGAATACTCATTAACTCCCATGCAACAAATAACATTATCAAGTCAGTAGAATATGCAACTAGCACCATACCAATGGTAGAAAGTAAGATTAACGAATAGTAGATTGCAGGATAGTTTTGCTTTCTCATGTAATTGAAAGAACCAACTGTTGTGAAGATTGCAACAATTAACATTGCAATTGCAAAGAATCCTCCAAAGGCATCATCAACAATTACATCCTCTGAAAATAATGCAGATGGAAGAATATTTTCATTGATGAATTGATAGCCTACATATGCAATTGAAATGATTAATGCTGCAAATGCAATAACGGCATAAAATGAATTTGATCCTGTCTCTTTTCTAATTACATTGATTACAGGTAAAATAATGCCAACTGCGCCTAGAATTGCTATGATAACAATTGGGGTTGAACTAATTTCTATCATCTCATAATTCTCCTATATCAACAATATCAGAACTACAAATAGTAATCCTGCTCCAAATACGAATAGGTATGATTGAGACACACCTGTCTGAGTTCCTTGAACTACTCTGGCACTCCAGCCTACAGCTTTTTGGAATCCATCATTCATTCCATAATCAATTGCAGTCCTTTCAAAGTACCTGAATACTGCTCTTGCAAGCCAAAGTGGGGCTACAACAAAGCACCAGTAGATTATTGCATTAAGATACCATCTGTTTAGGATAGTTTTATGAATAGCATAAAAAAAGATATTTGAATTTACAAATTTTGTGGCATCGACCCATCTTCCAATATAGAAAACATACCCTAGACCAATTCCTGTGGCAAAGGCTATCAAAGATGAACCTAATGCAATTGGATTAAGTCCTTGTAAGAATCCAGGTAGAATTGATTCTCCAGATTCATGATGAACCATATGAATGCCATAGGAATGTTCAAGGAAATCAGTGAATAGGTGGTGTATTCCTTCCTCAGCAGATAATCCAATAATGCCAACACCAATAGTAAGAACTGCAAGAATTCCGTATGGAACCCACATTGAAAGTGGCGCCTCATGTATATGATGCCCTTCTTGTTCCATTTTTTCAATGTGTTTGCTTGGTTTTCCATAAAACACTAGACCAATCATTCTTGTTGTGTAAAATGCAGTGATGACTGCAGTTAGCACTGCAATTGCGTAGAGTGGCATTGCCCATTCACTTCCAGATTCAAACACAGCTGCAAAGATTGCATCCTTACTCCAGAAACCAGTTGTGATAAATGGTGCTCCCATCAAACCAAGTCCAGCAGCCCACATGAATGCATATGTTTTTTTCATATGTTTTCTAAGGCCACCCATATCTGTCATGAATCTAGAACCTACAACATGTAATAGAGAACCTGCAGCCATAAAGAGAGATGCCTTAAACATTGCATGAGAAATTAAATGGAAAAATCCTGCAGTATAACCATCTACATATTGTTGAGAGAGACCTGCAACCCCTAATGCCATCATCATATACCCTATTTGAGAACCTGTAGAATATGCAAGAACTTTTTTAATTTCAGGATTAACCATGCCTTGAGTGGCAAGCAATAGTGCAGTGATTGCGCCAACCCATGCAACAATTTCAAAGAATTGATCAGCAAGTATTCCTGCTGCGCCCAAAGCAAAGACTATTGGACCTATTCTTGCTACAAGAAAGACCCCTGCTTTTACCATAGTTGCGGCGTGAATTAATGCAGATACAGCAGTTGGACCAGTCATTGCTTCTAAAAGCCACTCGTTTAGTGGGAATTGAGCTGACTTTCCTACTGCACCTCCAAATAACAGGACAAATGCAGGAACCAATAATCCTTGAGCAGACATGGTTTCTGCCCAGGCAAAGTCTCCCATTAATTCTTTAAATCCAAAAGTTCCAGCAAATAAAAAGATCAACAGCATTCCTGCAATCATCATCACATCGCCAACCTTGGTCATGATGAAAGCTTTCATACCAGCATGTGTTGGTGAATAATAATCTAACAGACCCAAGACTGTTCTTCCTTCTACTCCAACATGATCCTTCTTTTTGTCACGATACCAAAAGCTAATCAATGCATAAGATGCAAGTCCCACACCTTCCCATCCAATGAAAACTTGGAGTAAATTATCCGATAAGACAATAATCTGCATTGAGCCAATAAAGAAAAGCATCCAGAACCAGAATCGTGTGATATCCTTATCGCCTTTCATGTAACCTGTACTGTAAATCATAATCAAGAATGAAATCCATCCAACAACATTTGCCATAATTACAGAAAGTGGATCTGCTAATACTCCGGCCTCAAGACCAATTGAATCAATCCAAGTTATTTGGTGGTGAACCTCGCTAGCATCCAATGTTACTGGTAAAAGAGATGCTGCAGAAAGTGCACTCATTAATGCAAATCCAACTGCAACATATCCTGTTGTATTCTTTGAAGCTTTTCCAATTGCAGGCATTATCAAGGCAGCTGCAAAAGGTAAAATCCAAACCATCCATGCAGCAGCCGAAGTTGCTTCAAATGGTAAACCGAGTGCCTCAGTTGCCATTTCCTAAACCCCCAAAACCCCATTCATATATGGAATTATCGTCTTTAAGAAAATATCAGGATAAATTCCAAGCACAACTGTAAATCCAGCAAGGACCATCATTGGTGCAGTCATGTACCAACTTCCCTCTTTGACATGCTCAAGATGCTCAGGTGTCTTTCCAAAGAATACACGTTTTAGCATCCACAAGATATACGACATTGTAAGTGCAGTTGCAACAAGACCTAAACCAAAAGTAACTGCCCGTATTGTAGAGCCCTCTTCAATTGCAGTCTCTAATGCACCATAAAATAGAATCCATTCACCCATAAAGCCACTTGTTGGAGGAACTCCCATGATTGTTAATGCTCCAATTACTGCACAAACAGCAGTAATTGGCATCTTGCCTGCTAGTCCCCCAAGTTTGGTGATACTTCTGGTCCCGACTTTAACGATAATAATTCCCGCCATCATGAAGAGTATTCCTTTTCCTAGGGCGTGTGTAACATACATCATCTCAGCTCCTGCCAAACCCAAAGCAGACATTGAACCTATTCCAAACAGAATATAACCCATTTGACTTATACTAGAATAGGCAAGAAGTCGTTTTAGATCATCTTGCATTAACGCCATTGCACCACCATAAATCATTGTAACAAGACCCCAGATATGGAACCAAATTGAGAGTTCTGCAAATGTAGATGGCAAAAATTCTACAATCAATCTGAAGATACCATAAGCCCCAATCCCGATCATTGCTGGAGACAATAAAGCACTGATTGGAGTAGGTGCTGAACCGTGGACATAGGGTAACCAAATATGGAACATGAATACTGCAAGTTTAACTCCCAGACCAATTGAAATTGCAACTGCTGAGGCCAAGACAATATCTTGTGGGATTTCAGATTCCTGAATATCTGCAAAGTCAAAGCTACCGATTGTAAGACCGATCATCAAGAATCCCAATAACAAAACAACGGCTCCTGCATGTGTCCAAAATAAGAACATCAAACCAATCTTTCTTCTTGGACCGTCTCCCCATAGTGCAACTAGGAAGAAACCTGGAATTAACATAACTTCAAAGAAAACATAAAATTCAATTAGGTTTGTTGAGAGTACTGTTCCGAGCATTCCCATCGCAAAGACCAAATACAGTGCAAAGTAAAGCCCTGATTTTGCATTCACATAATTTGTGAGGGATGTAGACTCTACAATTGATGATTGGCCACTAGTTGATTGGATTGTTTTTTGCTCTTCTTCGAATTGCTCATGGAATTTGTGAATCATATATGGTTTTGAATAAAGTGCAAGAATTGTACTTAGTACGTAAATCATGATTGCAAATGGTGAAGCTAAACCATCAAGTAAGAATCCAAATTCGCCAAACAAGTCAGTCCATGGATAATGTTCCTCTGTAGGTCCGCTTAAAGATGCATTAATTACTAGAATTGTTGTGTAAAGTAAAATTGCAAATGTGAACCACATTGCTGGAGTTGGCCCCATTTTTCTTCCAAGAATATAGGCAACAGGTGATAACAATAGAGGTAAGAAAACTGCCTGTAATAGTGCGTATTCCATTACCCTTTCAAGCTCCTAAAGTCAGCAATATCGATATTATGATACATTCGGTATGCAACAATAATCAATGATAGTCCAACTGCTACTTCAGCAGCAGCAATTGCAATTGAAAACAAAGCCAAGGTTTGACCACCGCTGTGGGGTAAGAATCTTCCAAAAGCTACCATGTTTAGGTTTGCTGCATTAATTACAATTTCAATTGCAAACAGCATTCTGATAAAATTTCGTTTTACTGCAAGGCCGTAAATTCCGATGCCTAGCAGGGCAACAGATACCAATACAAACTCAGTTAACTCGTTGGTCATTTTCCTCATCTACCCTCCTTGCTAAAACTAGTGCTGCAGTTACAGCACCCGATAAAATTAATCCCATTAAAATCAAAGCTGGCCAATAATATGTCAAAAAGTCCTCACCTATTTCCCTGAAGTCGACAGCAGGTTCATCTGTTGTAATTTCTTTAATTCCAGATTCTAAAATGACTGCACCTAGAGAAACCATCAAGACTAACATTAATGCAATTCCTACAAATTTTCTCCTCTTGTCTTCAACTTTTTTGAAGATTAGTTCCCGTTTTACGAGCATTACTGTAAATAAGATCAATACTGCAATTGAGCCGACATAAACTGCAAGCTGAAACATTGCAACAAAGGGTGAATCCAAAAGTAAAAAGAATCCTGCAATTCCACCAAGAGTACCCATTAATGCAATAGAACCATAAATTAAAGATCTTAGTTCTAAGGCAGCAATCGCACTTCCAATTGTAATTACAGATAAAGCAAGAAAGGCAGCGTCAGCCATGTGTTGCACCTCTTGAAGAAATTTGTATTTCAGAATCTTGAGAGACAAATGGTTTTACCTGTAATTGAGCAGGTGTGTAAATCAAACCTTCTTTGCTAAATGAAGAAAGTTCATAGTCGTTTGTCATGTACAATGCATAAAATGGACATGCATCAACACATAATCCACAAAATACACATTTTCCATAATCAATTTGCGGCATTATGGATTTTTTATTTTGTTTCCACTCGTCGGGTACTTTTACCATACCGATGGCTTCAGCAACACCTTCACAAGCAATTGAGCAAAGTTGACATCCTGTACAGTGATCATGAAATAACATGTGTCGTCCCTTAAGGCCTGCAATTCCTACCCCTGTGCTTGGGTCAAATTGATAACCATCCCCTACAAATTTTAATTTCTCTTCAGGATAACGTAGTGTAAATCGTTTAACTGCAAGGTGTTTAACTCCTGAATTTAGTGCCTTGATTATTCCTGTAGCAGTTCCCATTAGAATATTCCTCCAGGTCCCAAGATTCCAGCATACAGCAAGCCAAGTGCTATAAAGATGTTAACGAATGCAAGTCCAATTAGTTTCTTCCACCCCAAGTCTAATAACAAATCAATTCTAATTCTTGGAAATACACCTCTTGGTAAAAGAATGAAGAATATCACTCCAACAGTTTTAAGAACAAACCAGACAGCACCATTTAACATCTCCTGTGAGAAAACAGGTAATCCCGGGATTTGAGCAGTTACAGGTCCCAATTCAATTCCCTTTGTTATAATTTCTTCTGGGAATGGCGGCCATATCATTGGTCCATTCCATCCACCAAGAAATACTACAACAAAAAGACCTGCAAAGGCATATAGTTTCAGATAAGTTCCTAATTGAACCAAGCCATACATCATACCAGATAATTCAGTAAGCCAACCTGCTACAATTTCACTTTCAGCTTCAGGTAAATCAAATGGAATTCTTTCTAATTCAGCTAACATTGTAATAAAGAAAACAATTGCTCCAATTGGGAAAAATATAATCCAAGGGAAACTGGATTGACTAGCAGCAATTTCAGATAAATTCAAAGTTCCAGTTACAATAACAACACCAAGAAATGAGAGTATTAAAGGAATTTCAAATGAAACCATTTGGAATAAGGCCCGAATTCCGCCAATGAATGGGAATTTGCTATTAGCAGCCCAGGCTGACAAAATGGTGATAATAGGGAAAAATCCAATGACTGCAAAAACTGCCAGAAGTCCTACATCTACATCAGCTACGACCCAACCAGGAGTAACAGGTATTAACGAAACAAACGCCGCAGCTGTTGCAACAAATAAAACAGGTGCTGCCCAAAAAATCGGTTTATCAGCTTTTGCCGGGATAATAATTTCCTTTGAAATTAATTTTAAACCATCACCCATTAATTGTAAGATACCTTCTATTTTTCCACAGTAGAAAGGACCAACTCTTAGCTGGAGTTTTGCCAGCATTTTTCTCTCAACAAAAATTGTACCAGCAGCAATTAAGGCTGCAAATCCAAATCCTGGAAAAGCAGCGATTCTAAAAAGATCAGTGGTCATGAATGCCTTGATAATAGGAAGTGTTCTAGAAGGATCTGCTAACCAGGTTAATGCAAGAAATGGCGTAAGTAATTCGCCGTTGATTACGGGCATTTCGATATAAAAAAGAACAATAAAGGCTGCAGGAAATCCAATTAATACGAAAATTAAAAGACCCCAAAATCCGACATCTAGGATTGATTTGATAAATTCACTTAGTTTGAAATTTGGTGCAATAACTGACATTTATCGGTCTGCCTCCACCGGCCAATAATTAAGACTCCAATATATTGAAGGCATGTTTCCAAGTTTTTCTCCGATAAGTAAATGTGGTAATGCAATTAGATTTCTAAAGGATGGGACACTTAGTTTTACTCTATAGGGTTCGGGTTTTTTATCTGAAACGATATAACACCCCAATGCACCTCTACCTGATTCTATTCGTTTGTAAACTGAATCAATTCCTCCTTTAGGATTTGGTTTTAGTTTAACTCTAACAGAACCTGATTTTGGCATTTTTTGCAATGCATCTCGGATTATCCTACAACTCTCCATCATGTCAAGCCATGGAATTCTTGATCTAGCATAGGAATCTCCACTTTTCATCACATTAGTTTGAAAATCTAATTCATCATAGACATCATATGGTTCTTTCTTTCTAACATCATAATCAACTCCACTTGCTCTAAGCACTGAGCCTGTGGTACCTAATCTTATAGCATCTTCTCTTGAGAGTACTCCCGTTTTTTCAGTCCTTGAAATTAGAATTGGGTTATCATAAAAAACATCGGCATACTCTTTTATTCTTTTTTCAAAGTAATTTACTTGTCGTAAACAAACATCTTCAAAGTTTGCAGGCAAGTCATTTCTAATACCTCCTGGGATAAAATAAGAGTGGGTAACTCTTGCACCAGTCATTTTCTCTAAAAGATCAATTAAGAGTTCACGATCCCCTGCAGGCCACATAAACATTGTAGAATGACCCAGAAATATTCCATAAATTGCAAGCCAATACATTGTGTAAACACATCGATTCAATTCAGCTGCAATTACTCGGACATATTTTGCCCGTTCGGTAATTTCAAGACCAAGTAGTTCCTCAACACCTAAAACGTAAGGATATAAGATATTACAAGAATCATGGATTACTGGTCTTTCTAAGTGAGGTATGTTTAGAACATAATTTCTATACTCTGCCATCTTTTCTTCACCACGGTGGACATAACCTGGATCAGGATCACATGCAACGATATAATCACCATCGATTTGAACAACTATTCTCATATGGCCAGAACCAGGATGTTGTGGTCCAACATTGAGAGTCATAATTCTTTCATCAGCTTTTTGAATTGCCAATCCTGGTGGTAGTGTTGGTGTACTCATTTCTATCTACCCTTATTCCTAAAGTCTTTTCTTAATGGTGGTAAATCTGCCCAATCTTCAGGCAAAAGTAATCGTCTGTTATCTGGATGACCTTCAAAGTAAACACCTAACATTTCAAAAACTTCCCTTTCGTGAAATTCTACGCTGTAGAATATATCTCTAAGACTAGGTAATTTTGTTGCATCATTACCTGGAATTGGATCATCTTCTCTCTGTGCTCGGGTTGCCAATTCGAGAATTTGTCTATCTAGTGTCGGATCAGTATAAGAACTCAAATGATAAACTACCTCAATTTCTTTGTCTGCAGGATAATCCACTCCTGCAACAGAATCGACATGATCATAATTTAGAACATCTCTTGCAAATTCAGCAACTTCATGAATTGCCTCTCGAGTAACTTTAATTCCTACTCTATCTGGTTTTACAAAAGTAAGAGTGGTTTTTTCGCCAAAATTTTCAATGATTTTATCTGCGATTCCTTTTTCAAAGGCAGGTAATTCCACTTCCTCCTTTGGTGATGTTTTTGTAGGAGTAGGTTTTTTTGTGGGAATTGGTTTTTCAGGCGCTTGAGCGCTACTTGGTTTAGAGTCTTCTGTTTTTTTTTCAACTGTTTCTTTTTCTGAACTCATTATACAAACTTCCTAGCCTTCATCCTCTTGATTTTTTCTTGTAGTAACATACATCCTTGAATAAGAGTTTCAGGTCTAGGTGGACAACCTGGAACATACACATCTACTGGTAAGATGCCATCAATGCCTGGAAGAACATTGTATGAATCAAAATATAATCCGCCAGTAATGGCACAAGCCCCCATTGCAATTACATATTTTGGTTCTGGCATTTGATCATAAACTAAACGTAACCGTGGTGCCATCTTTCTGGTGATGGTTCCTTGAACCACAACTAGATCACATTGTCTTAATGATCCAAATGCTTCAATGATACCAAATCGCTCAACGTCATATCTTGGACTAGATGCAGCTCCAAACTCTACACTACAACAGGCTGTTTCAATGTGTACGGGCCATAGGGACCAAATTCTTCCCCAATTGATTGCATAACCTAAAGGTTTGTCAATTGCTTTCTCTAAAATATCCCCTAATTTTCCTACAAACACATTAGCATTTTGTGGAGTTATCAGATCTTTTAGCAATTTAATCCCTCACGACAATAAATCTGATTAGTATAAAAAACTACCAAATGTTTCTCCTCCCAGACTGGTATAAAGCGAAAGCCATTGCAGAAAATATTATAGCTAAAAATCCAATAATAGGGAGAGTAGCCTCTTTTGGAAGGTATAAAATAGTACTTCCCCATGCATAAAGAAAAATTGCAACTACATCAAAAACTACAAACATCAAAATGTATGCATAATATTGCATCATAAAGTGAGTTCGTCCTTCACCTGTTGGGACTTGACCACATTCCATTGGTAAAAATTTTACTGGATTGCTTCTTTTTCTTGGAGAAATCATCCTTGAAATTACCAGAGCAGGTGCCATTGCAACTACTGCAAATCCAAACATCAACACAACGGTACTATAATTGCCCGCTAATTCCCCGACCAATTTAGCTTTGAACCCAAGTTTTTGTATAAAAAGGTATGCACATTTTTTTTGGATCTGATTTTTTTACTCAAGTCTTGGTAAAGTACTTTATAGGATAACCTCCAAAATGGATTATGTCATTGAATATTGGAGATACAGCTCCCAATTTTGAACTTCCAGATACTGATCTAAAGATGCGTACTTTGGATGAATTCAAAGGGAAGAAAATTGTATTATCTTTCATAGTTGCTGCAAGTTCCCCGGTTTGTGAAGCTGAATTGTGCACCTTTAGAGACTCTTGGCAAGAAATATCAGATCTAGGTGCTCAAATCATATCAATTAGTAATGATGGTCCATTTGCCAATAAAGCATTTGCAGAAAAACACAACTTCAAATTTCCGTTATTAGCAGATTACAATAGTAAAACAATTCGTGACTATGATGTATTAATGCAAGATTTACTTCACATCAAAGATTACAACGCTGCAAAACGATCTGTTTTTGTAATTATGGAAGATGGAAAAATTGGTTACAAATGGATTTCAGAGGATCCATTAAAAGAACCAAATTATGAAGAAATTAAAAATTTCTTAAAATAAAAAATTTTATTCAATATCTGCTACGATATCGCCTTTTGCCACTGTTGAGCCTTCTTTAACTTTTATTGATTTTACAGAACCATCTTTGTGTGCTTTAACCCCTACTTGCATTTTCATGGACTCTAAAGTACAAATGACATCTCCTTTCTTTATAGAATCTCCTTCAACTACTGCAATTGATATCACCTTTCCAGGAATTTGACTTTTCAGAGATAATTGTGAATCACCAGCACTTGCTCCTCCTGTGACTTTGTATACAACTTCATCAAGATGTGTATTTGTATTTAGCGTAATTGGAGTATTATCTATCACAAGACTCATTTCGTTGGTGGATTGTTCAAGATATTTTGCTCTGTGATATTTTTGATCTAAAATAAATTCAATTCCTTTTGAGTTCATATTTAGAATTTTCAATGTGTGGTCATCATCATTAATTTTAATCACATATTCATTATTGCCAAGATTTTCCACAATTTTTCCCTCAAAGGATTTTTCAATGTCTTGTATTTTGTAATTCATAAATCATCAACCTAATTTATTTTTCCAATTGGAATAATTATCTGAAGAGTTTTGTATTCGGCTCTTAAAATATTCAGAATAAATTATTGCAGCCGCTAAAGCAGCTTCACTTTTCTCTTCTTTTTCTTTTTTAAGATCGTCAGTCAGTCTATCAATCATACCATAACGTTTAAGAAAATCAGTTGATAGTTCGCCCTTTTTGTATTCATCTGAATTTAGAATTGTTTTGTAGAGAGGAATTGAAGTTTCTACTCCTTGAATGTAAAAATCATTTAAAGCTGTCAGCATTCGAGTTCTGGATTCTTCAAATGTTTGACCCCAAGTGCAAAGTTTTGCCATTAGAGAATCATAAAATGGAGAAACCGTGCATCCAGAATATAGATAAGTATCACATCTAACACTTGGTCCTGCAGGAATTGTTACATCTGGAACAGGACCTGTAGAAGGAGCAAAATCAAAAAAGGTATCTTCTGCGTTGATTCTACACTCTATGGCATAACCGTTCATTTTTAGGTCGCTTTGTTTGAATGGAATTGGTTCTCCATTTGCAATATCTATCTGTAATTTGACCAAATCCAACCCTGAAACAAGTTCTGTAATTGGGTGCTCAACTTGTAATCTTGCATTAATTTCAATAAAGTAAAATTCTCCATTATCAGCTCGGAGAAATTCAGCAGTCCCTAGGTTCGTATAATCAACGGCATCAGCAGCTCTACAAACTATTTCCCCTATACGAGCCCTTGTTTCTTCATCAACTACAGGTGAAGGAGTTTGTTCAATTAACTTTTGATTTCGTCTTTGGATAGAACATTCTCTTTCAAAAATGTGAAGACTATTTCCATGTTTATCTCTGGCCATTTGATATTCAATATGTCTTGTTTTTTCCAGGAATTTTTCTACAAGAATTGCAGATTTTCCTACAGCGGCAATTGATTCTCCTGTAACTGATTCATACCCTTCACGTAATTCTTTATCATTTGTCACTATTCGGATTCCACGACCGCCACCACCATAAACTGATTTTAACATTACAGGATACCCAATTTGGTTTGCAATTTTTTCTGCATCATCAGCATCCTTTACTAATCCAGGACTGCCAGGTACCGTAGGAACATCAGCTTTCAACATTGCATCTTTGCATTTCATTTTATCTCCACAAAGATTCATTGAATCTGCAGATGGGCCAATGAAATTGATTTTATTGTTTTCACACAGTCTTGCAAAGTCATCATTTTCTGAAAGAAATCCATAACCTGGATGAACAGCATCAGTACCTGAGGATAAAATTACATCAAGAATTTTTTCTTGGTTTAGATATGATTTTGCGGGGGCTGCTTCTCCAATATAATATGCCTCAGTAGCTTGTTTTACGTGTAAAGAATTTCTGTCTTCATCAGAATAGACTGCAACTGTTTTTATTCCAAGGCGTTTACATGTTCTAATTACGCGTAAAGCAATTTCTCCTCTGTTTGCAATAAGTACTTTTTCAATCATATTAAATCATAAATTGATGTTTCCATGTTTTCTTGGAAGTTGTTTTTCTCGTTTGTTTTCAAGCATTTCAAGTGCTTTTATCAACATAGGTCTTGTTTCAGCTGGATCAATTACATTATCTACAGTTCCATGAGATGCTGCAACGTAGGGATTTTCAAATTTTTCTGCAAATTCATCGATTAATTGTTTTTTGAGAGATTCTGAATCTTTGGAATCTTGCAGATCTTTTCTATACATAATTTTTACCGCAGCTTCTCCTCCCAAAACTGCACATCTGGCAGTTGGCCATGCGTAATTAATATCAGTTCTAAGATTTTTACTTCCCATTGCAATGTAAGCCCCGCCATAAGCTTTACCGATAACTAGAGTAATTCTTGGAACAGTTGCTTCACAATATGCATAAAGTAGTTTACTTCCATGTCTAATTATTCCATTATGTTCTTGATTTGATCCTGGCATGTATCCAGGAGTGTCTACTAGAGTTATAAGTGGAATATTAAATGCATCACAAAATCTGATAAAGCGTGCGGCTTTACTTGATGAATCAATATCGAGTGCCCCTGCAAGATACATGGGATTGTTTGCAATAAATCCAACAACTTTTCCATTCATTCTTCCATATCCAACTACAATGTTTGGGGCAAACAATTCATGAACTTCAAAGAATTCATGGTTATCTACAATTGAATTTATGATTTCTTTCATGTCATAAGGTTGTACAGGGTTTTCAGGGATAATGTTTATCAAATTGTGATCTAATCTATTTGGATCATCATCAGTTGTAACTTTAGGTGGTTCTTCTGTATTATTTTGGGGTAGATATGAAAGTAGTTTTTTTAGGTAATCCATACATTCGTACTCATTTTTTGCTACAAAGTGAGCAACTCCGCTTTTTGTACCATGAGTTATCGCTCCACCAAGATCTTCAAATGAAATTTCTTCACCTAAAACAGTTTTGACCACATCAGGTCCTGTAACAAACATAGTTCCAATTTTTTCAACCATAATTACAAAGTCTGTCATCGCAGGAGAGTAAACTGCACCGCCTGCCGAAGGACCAATACTTGCAGTAATTTGAGGAATTACTCCTGAAGCTAATTGATTGTAATAAAAGATATCTGCAAATCCATCAAGACTCATAATCCCTTCTTGAATTCTAGCACCACCCGAATCCATTATTCCAATAATTGGACATCCGGTTTTGAGGGCATGTTCAGTTAGTTTAGTAATTTTTTGAGCTCCCATCTTACTTAGTGTACCTCCAAGGACTGTGAAATCATATGCAAACACAAAAGTTTGTCTGCCATTTACCAATCCATATCCTCCAACTACTCCATCGGTAAAAAATTTCTTTTTTTGCATATCATATTCATGATAATGGTGAGTAGTTAGAGGATCTATTTCGGTAAAAGTTCCTTCATCTAATAGAAGATCTATTCTCTCTCGAGCGGTAAGTTTACCCTTTTCATGTTGAGCGTGAATACGATCCTGCCCTCCTCCCTGTAACGATGTTTGTTTTCTCTTCGAAAATCCCTCTATTTTTTCAGAGTGCATCTTCCTATCTAGGAATACCAACTACTTATTAATTTAGTTGAGATTTGGCAAAAACTATTGTATTTAAAATTTAAAAAAATTAGTAATTTTATCGATTTTAAAAAAATGGGATTAAAGTTACAGAAATACATTTAACTAAAGTAACGTCGAATTATAGTATATGGTTTCTGAGATGAAAGCCAAAGTAGTTTACACTCAATTATTAAAAGAAGATCTTGTAGTAATCAGAATACTTCCAGATGAAGGTATGCCAAATTACATAACTGGTCAATTTCTCACAATTGGCGTAATTGTTCCTACTGAAAATTATAAACTAGTAAGAAGAGCATATTCAATTGCATCACATCCTGAGAACAAGGAATATTTTGAATTTGTAATTAGATGGGTGAGAAATCCATTACCGGGCCGTGTTACAACTATGCTTTTTCATGCAAGTGTTGGTGATGAAGTAAAATTAGGTCTACCTACTGGAAATGCTTTGTTGATTAATGAAAAGCTTCCCAATGGAGAAAAAGATATGAGGAGAATCGTTTGTGTAGGTGGAGGTACTGGTCTTGCACCCTTTATTGCTTATGCTAATCATTTGCATGATGTAGGTGATAAACGTGAATTGATAGTTTTGCACGGAGCAAGCTATGTGGATGAATTAAGCTATAGAAGATTGCTTACAGATCTGGAGGATGAGAGTAAAAGGAGAGGGAAAGATCAATGGAACTTTAAATATCGAGCAGCAATTAGTAGACCCAAGGAATTTTTTAATCGTTCGTGGAGTGGTCATGTAGGTAGAGTTGAATCATTTTTCAAAGAAGGTAAAAATGGTTTGTCGCCATTAGACGAACTTGTAGGTGAAAAGTGCACTCCTGAAAATACCTATATCTACATTTGTGGATATCAAGGAACCATAGATGGTGTTATTGAAAATACACAAGCACGTGGATTTGTAACAAAGGATGACAAACGTGACGACGGGAGTTATGAAATCAGATACGAATCATACGGATAAAAAAATCTTAAAAACAATTCCAAATATAATAAATCTTAATAATTTATCTAATTTTTTTGTCGAATGATAAACTGCATCAAAGCCTCTTTTGAGTAATCAATACCATGTTCTTCATTAGTATGACCTCCAAATTCTACAATAACATCCTCCATTTCACCTTCGCTTACAAAATCACATTCAAAACCATAATCTGAGCATCTTAGTTTTGCCATATTCTGTGGACTGAAAGAGTACAATAAAAACTATCATATTTTTTATCTTAAAAAATGTAAAATTATCAATTACCAAAAATTAGGTATCGAATAACTATTATTTGGAATTTAGATCTTAATTTTTTTGGTTAGTTACTTTCTTTGTAGGTGCAGATATGATATTCTCAGCTACGTTCTTTGTCAATTCTTCAATAATTTTTATTTTATTTTTATCTGTTTCACCTAATTTTTCTAAAGCTTTTTCTAATTCTTTTTTCCTTATTTCGTCAACATTTACTAGTACATCACTAATGATTGGCTCAGCATCAATTCTATTCATAGTTGCTTCAATTATTGGAACTTCCTTGGAAATTAATTTTTCAACCTCGGGGACTTTATCCATTCTAATCCTTTCGTTTTCTTCTACCAATTCACTAATTTGATCTTTGAACATTAATTTTATACCAGATATAGTTGAGACTTTTTCGTCGATCGCCCTGGGTTCAGAAATATCCAAAATCAATACTCCCGTTTTTTTATTTTCTATTACTCTCTTTATTTTTTCATATGTGATTAAGAAATAATCAGATGTAGTAGCGACAAAAACTATGTCAAATTTATCAAATTTCTCGAAAATACCGTTAAATTCTATCGGAGTTCCACCTAATATTTTTGAAAATCCAGTGGAACGCTCCAAGGTCATGCTGGTAACATCAAATGGATATCCTTTTTTGTTTAGGGTTTTTGCAACTCTTGCCGCAGCTTCCCCTGTTCCTATTAACAAAATGTGTTTCTTTTTGTCTATTCCTACATTATCTTCTGCAATTTTTACAACTACATCACCTAGGGATTTTACATTTTCACCAATGCCGGATGAATCTCTGATTTTGGTTGCAATTCGAAGGCAAGTATCAAATAATTTTTCTAAAACTCGTCCAGAGGTTTTAGATTCTTTAGCTTTGGCTATTGATGTTTTTAATTCGGTCATAATCTCATTTTTGCCCACAACAACTGAATCTAATCCACAAGCTAATCTAAGTAAATTTTCGTAAACATCTGTGCCAGTATAAATTTCCAGAGTTTGATCAAAATGATCAATTTCCCACTGATCAAGTTCTGTTAATGAGGTCCACGTATCTTGAATTTGGTTTAACACAAGACCTTTTGCTTCAGGTCTCCTTCCGTCAGGAGAATCACCTTTTTCAAGAGTGATTATTAGAAAGATTTCAACTCTACTTGATGTTTGAACTATTACACATTCTGAAACATCAGATATTTTTTTGAATTCTTCAGCAGCCGCAGGAATGTCTTTGAAAGAAAACTTTTCTAATTTATGTATTGGAATATTTTTATGAGTAAATTTTGCATTGATTATTCTAAAATTCCCTGCTGCCATTACCAATTACCTCTATTTGTCAAATTTGTTTCTTCCTCCCTTTGCGGTACGAAAAATATTCATTCCAAGATTATAGTTTTCAAAAAGATTGTCCACCGTTTTTAGATCTTCTTTGATTTGATAAAGATCTTGTTGATTTGCATCAGGATCATTTTGTAATTTTGATAATTTTTCTTCAAGTTCATCTCTAAAAGAGGCAATTCCACTTTCATAATTTGATGTTCCATGATATTCTGGACTTAGAACATTTTGCGGAATGTATTTTGGAGTTTGATCACTAGGAATTTCCACTCGTCTTGAAATTTCAGCTTCTTCTTCTGGTGTAAGAATTGGTCTAGGAGGGGCCAATTCGTGTTTACGAAGAAAAAATTCGGGTTCACCCATCTCTCTTCTAAATATTTGCTCGCTAAGTCGTTTATTAGTAAATGAATCTACAGCTTTAACCTTCCCTACCTCTTTTGCTGCTTCATTGTATTCTTCTTCTAATGCTTTTTCTGCAGCCTCTTTTGCGGTTTTAGATCTTGCCAGAGCGGCAGCCGCTTCTGTATCAGCTATTGCTGCCAATTCTGATGCAGTGATACCTGATTTAGTGGGTTTTTTATTGGTCTCAGTGGTCTTTTTTTCCTCTTTTGTTTCAAAAGACTCAACTTCCACTTCAGTTTTGGTATTTTCGGCTGTAGTTTTAGTGATGCTGGCATCTTCTTTTTTATCCTCAGACATCAAAAATTAGAATAATTGAGTAGGATTTTAAGCTTTTAGAATTTTTTTCGATCAAACAAAGGTAATTACCAGAATTAGTTAGGATTTTGAATTTAAGTTCAACAGTTTAAATTTTTTCAAAATTGATTTTTGATAGGAATCATAAGGGGTTTTTTCATCACTACATTTTTTACAAATACATATTTGAGAAACATTTTCAAGGTCGCAAACGTCTTGAAATTCACAACTTGGACAGCCAGCAGGTCCGTTACAAACAGCGCATCGAAGTTCCTTAATTTCAGAGCATTTTTCATGTTTAACTCCAATTCCCTTTGCCCATAATCCAATTTCATTTGTTTCAATTTTTTCATTGCAGATAATACACATGCCAGGAAATTTCATGGGTATTTTTCTCCAGCTCATTTGATTAACTCCATTTCTTTTTCAATAATTTCTCCAAAGGTTTCTTCTAATTCTAATTCTAGTTTTTTATTTTTTATACAAAATAAAACAAAAGGTAAACCAATTGTGGAGAATGAACTACTTGATAGATGTAATTTATGTGCCATGAGGGATGATAGAGATTTAATTTTCCGTCCATCCCATCTAATACGATTTAAAAGTGGCCAGGATAAATTATATTTTGAATATCTAATACGATCATCATTTTGATAAAGTTCAATCAGTGTTTCATTTAGATAACGTAGTAGTCTCCAGTTTTGAGTTTTCATAATTTTTCCAAACAATATATCAGATCTAGAGATTATTTCTAAATATTTTGCAAGAGTGTTTTTATCTAAATTACTTGTAATAATACTAGAGTAAAAAGCATCAATCTTTTGTCGTGGATCGATTTGCATTGCGTATAGCACACCACGTGCCTCCTCAACTGAATTGGCCTTAAAAAATGCGTTAATTCCGTCTTCAACATTAATTGTTTCAAATGATTTTTCTGTTTGAGGATTAAATCCAGTAACTAAAGATTGAGTCAAATTAATCATTGAACGAATATCACCTCTTGATTTGTCGATAACTTTAATCAAGGATCCTGGACTGAGTGTAGCATTTTCTTTTTTCAATATATTTTCAAGATACACACGTAAAAGTCGTGGAGGTATTGGTTTGAAAGAAATTATTTTTACAACTTTTTTGATACTTTTCATTTTATCTGATACATCGCTATTAGCTGCCAAAACAATTGGTACTGTAGGATCTTTTAAAATTTGGATAAGTGCTTCTGCCCCTCCATAGTCTCCTCTACCGTGAATTCCATCCACTTCGTCTACAAAAATCATTGGAGTTCCTAAAATTGTTGTATTTCCTAAAACGGGGGCAAGAATTTCATTAATTCTTGATTTGCTTCTAACATCACTGGCATTAAGACCAATTAAATCATATCCAAACTGTTTTGCAACAAGATAGGCAATAGTAGTTTTTCCAATACCTGGGGGACCAATTAACAGTAAAGGTTTGGTCCCCTTTTTCCATTTTGCAAACCATTCCATTATTGAAGATCTTGATTCCTCGTTTCCAACCATATCAGAGATATTTTGGGGCCTATACTTCTCAGACCACATCAATTTGATCACTTGGGAAGTTTTGACTCAAATTCTGACCATTTGTTTGCTTTTTGTAACTTGTTGTACCAGAATTGATTATAGTGCTCTACTGTTAAGAATAAAAATTCTAAAAATTCTTTATGAGAAAAATCATTTGGGAGTAATTCTATGGCAAGACGGGCATCCTTAAGATAGAGATTGCTTTTTTCCAATGTTATATCAAAACCTTTTTTGACATCATTTGCCAACAGAGAATAATATAATGGCCATGATGGAATTTTAACAAATCCATTTTTTATAGAATCTTCAATTTCATTACCACAACCAACACCTTCAGCTGCTCTTGCCATTCCTAAATAGAAAATTTCTCCCAATGGTCGCTCAGCCAGAGCCATGTTTCTTCCAGCTGTACCCATCACAGATCTATATTTTTTGTATGATAATGTCATCTCTTCTTCTGTTATTTGTGTAGGTTTTGATTTTAATTCCTCATCAAGATATTGTCCAATCCTTGCATCTTTGAAACCTTCTTCAAATTCATTTAATACTGTATCACCACCTTTTGAAATTTTTTCTCTAGCTAATTTCAAAATATAGGGATTCATTAATTTGTAGTCATCCAAATACTCTAAATCTTCATCTTTGTCTACTATTCTATCCATTGGTTCAGAAAGATCAATCGCTAAGATGTGGCCTTCAACAACATCTTGTTTTAGCTGAGGATTTTTGTTTCCTAGATATTCAGATGCTCCATCAAATAAGGCATTAAAGACGGGAAATGTCATTTTTACAAAATTAGAGTTTAAGATACGACTTACTCTGTCACGAATAACTTCAATATCATCTAACTTTGAACGAATAGGACCAATTTCTGATGATTGAAGAATAATTTCAGTAGAACCTACTTCATCCCCAAATGCCTGTTGAGTAGAATTGGGAGAAGGATCAGATTTGATTTCATTATAAAGACCTTGAGCAAATCTTTCTGCAAAATTTGGAAATTCTTTTTCTGTTTCCTCTTTGTAACGGTTGAATAATTTGTAACCCTTTGATTTGAATAAAGCCTGTTTCATAATTTGTTTTCCAGGTTTTGTACTCATCAAAGCTTCTTTGCTAATTACTGATTGATCCTTTCCACTCACATCCGTCAGATCCTATGTTGTTATTTATGCTTTCAAATCAATAAATCTTCTTCCACTTAAATTACGAGGAAAAAAATTAAGATTAATGGAAGTAATTGAAATTCTACGAGAGGCTTCGAAAAAAATTTATGAAAGTGTAAAAGATTTGGCCGGTACTGAAGACGCTGCTGGTCATTTCGGAATAGGAGCAGGTGGAGACATTTCTCGAAACATAGACATCATTGCTGAAAAAACTGTTCTTGACTATCTAAAAAAGATCAATTTTGAATGTATAGTATTAGGAGAGGAATGTGGAAAAGTAGAGTTGTCAGAAAACTCAAAAGGATTTGTTATTATGGATGCCATAGATGGATCTGCTAATTCTGTAAGAGGTGTACCATTTTTTTGTAGTTCACTTGCGTTTGCTACTGATAACAAACTAAGCTCCATCACAGATGGAGTGATAACAAATTTGACAAATGGAGAGATGTATTGGGCCTCTAAAGATAAAGGATCTTTTTTTAATGATTCAAAGATTCATGTTCATTCCAAAGAACCCATCTATAAGATTGTAGGGATAAACACCTCTGGGGCCACATCGGAATTGATGCAAAAATTGAATCCAATATATGAACAACATAATCATACTCGACACTTTGGTGCTAATGCTCTTGAAATGGCTATGTTTGCAAGAGGATTAATGGATATTTTTATTGATTTGAGAAAAAAGATTCGCATTCAAGATATTGCTGCAGGGTATTTGATAGTAAAAGAGGCAGGTGGTTTACTTTTGGATGAAAAATTTGAATCCTTGGATGCGGATCTTAGCTATGAAACTAGAGTTTCTTTCATAGCAGCAGCAAACCAGAAAATTTTAGATGATGTATTTTCTGGAATAAAGATGTAAAATTTCTGGAATATTTTTTAAAGTTATATTAAAACTCCAAAAAGTTTAGGTACCAATAAATGAGAAAAAATGAATTGTATTTAGTAACTGAGAGTAAGAATGGATAATAGTTTTTTTGATGCAACATCACAATTCTTTCAATCATTATTACAGCTCGAAGATACAGCTATTTTTTCAATTTTAATTGTATTGATCATCATCATTGTCATATTAAAAATACTCAGCAAAATATCCAAAATAATTCAGTATGCATTAATCATAGGGATTGCTGTATTAATTTTGGCCTGGTTTTTAAAATAAAAAAAAGTTAAGATTGATTATACTTGAAAAAATAAACTCTTATTAAAGAAATTACAAAACTGGATTAACATCTTGAAATGTCAAAAATATTTCAAATATTTCGGTTTATCTCAAAATATTCAATTGTGTGAGTGAACTGTCTATTATAATCAACTTCGCTCCAGAATTTTTCTTCGTCAATTTCTTTTCCTTTTGAAATCCATTGATTTAGAATTTTTTGCATAAACATTTGGGTTGTAGTATCAATTTGAGGTCTAATTCCTGTTTCGTTCTCAATACGATCTCGATCTTCTTTGAATTTTTTTAGTAATTCTTTGAGAGTTTTGCCGTTAATTTGGGCAGCTTTATTTCTTTTTGATGTTTCTAAATTTGTTTTAAATTTTGATAAAAAGTCCATAATATAACTAAAATTCATTTTTTAAAAAAGGATCGGTTGGATTTATTATAATTCTAAAATGTTTTAATAAATTAAAAAAATATTTTTTTAAATAATATGTGTAGATCTTAATTTCAATCGGGGAATTTTAGGAGTTTAAAGGATTATAGAAAATCTTATCATCTAGAATATATTGCATTAAATATGGAAATTCAAACAGCTGTTGAAAAAATTCTAAAGGTTAGTCCCTCCGTTAGAATAGTAAGCGTTTGTGATTTGAAGGGTAAGTTGATTTTTTCTCAACGTTCCAAAAAAGTGAAACTTTTGGTCTCGCGAAACCAAAGTTTGGCATCCTTAAAGGCTGCTGCAACTGATTGGAGAATGAGAAAAAAACTCGCAAGATCACTTGGTGCTTGCAAATATGTTGTTGCAGAATACGACAAAGTCAAAAGAATAGTTATTCCAGCAGGAAAGAACCATATTTTGTATGTAACTACAACTGCATCGTTTGATCACAATAAAATCATTCGTAAGGTCAGATCGTTCAGATAGCCTAAACGATTTTACTTTTTTATTTTATCATGATTTAAAATGAACATCATTATAGATGCATCTAGATATGTTCCTTAGATTATCTTTTTTCTAAATAATATCTCGGCAGATTATTCTAGTTTTCTTTTTTTCGTTCCTCTTCCAGAACTTACCCACATACCCTTTGTGGAAGTAGTTGGTGTACTTTTTATGTCACCAAATTTTATTTTGCCTGTTCCGCGTCCTACGGTGATATACTTGTCTTTTGCTGCTTCTTTTTTTGCGTCTTGATATTTTTTGAATGCTCCACCAGACCAGTTATCATCTTTTTTGTCTTCTACTCGTCTTGATGTTCCTCTGCCTCCAACTCGTACAATTCCCATTATTTATCAAATAATGTATAAAATTTCACATTAATAAGACTTTGATGAAAATAACTTAACCAATTAATGCCTTAAAAATAAATTTTTATAGAAAAAATTATTTTAAAAATGCCAAAGCCTTTACAATGTCAGTCTTGCTAATAATTCCAATTAGATTATTATTACGAGATAAGACTCCTGCGCCGTTGATATTTTTATCCAAAAGGAGTTTGCCAGTTTTAGCAAGATCATCATCGTATTTTACAGAAATAATGTTTTGACTCATTATTTCACTTGCCTTTGTGCTACCTCCAAAACCTGATTCTGAAACAAATCCTTTTCTTGGAAAAATTACGGAGATCATTGGATCAGAGTTATCAAGCACATCTTCTTCTTCTCCAAGTTTTAATGACATGTTAAAAAGATCTCTAAAGGTTATAATTCCAACTGGATTCTCATTATTATCTCGCAAGATAATACGGGATATTTTCTCATCAATCATTTTTAAAACAATCTTAGATATTGATGAGTTAGAATATTGCCATGCATAATATGGGGACATGTATTCTCCTACAGACTTTTCTTGCAAGTGGGCAGTCGCAAAATACTTTACCAGATCTGATTTAGTTATTAATCCAACTACCTTTTCTTGTGAAGTAATTATAAGGGATCCAATGCTGTTTTCTAGCATTGTTTCTGCACATTTATCGAGAGTGGTATTTTCATCTATTGATATTATTTTTTTAAAAATTTCGGTGATAGGTATTTGATCTAGTTTCCTCTCTGAATTATCTGAGAGTAAAAACAATCCTAAATCCTTTTCAGATACAATATGTGTTATATTATTATTAGTAGTTACCAGTAAACGACTTTTCTTCTCATCAATTATTTTTTTTAAAACCTGAGCTAGATTGGCTGTGTCTTTTATAACAATAGGATTATTCATGTAAGCTTTTGCGGTATCCATAACTTTACAAAATTGTAAGATTATAAAAAATACTGGTCAATTACCAAGATTGGAAGACAAATTACTTAAGCATAGATATTTTTTTAAAGTTAGCGTGCAGGTCTAATAAATCCCTGCTCAATTTTACAGATCGATGCAGAAGAGTTTTGAAATCGTTTGTCTTTTATGTTGTTTTGTAATTTTTTAGTATCTCGAATTTTCTTGATCTTGAAAATTCTTCCATTTAATAATTTGATTTTTTTAGTCTTTTTGTGAGGAATGACGTTTGTAGGAGAAGTTTTGGCTTTTTTTTTCTTTGTAATTTTTGATTTGTCAGTAACAGAGTTTTTTTGTGTCCATTGAATATTGTTAATGTCAGAGAAAGATGACTTTTCGATGTTATAATCTCCCAGTGTTTTACCCATGTTTTCCCTATTTTGATTGTAAACTTAAGTCTATGTATTTAGTTTGAAAAAAACACCAAAGAATTGTTAATTTTTTTATTAACTGATTTCCTTTTTCATATGCAAGTCCACAGTATAATGTAATTGTACTACACCAGAATCAAAAGACTTGGTGGTTAGAAGTTTTAAATTATGTTTTCCACACCCTTTTGAAAATAAAGGAATTCCCTCACCTAAAATAATCGGCATTATAGTTATAATACAATCATCAACTAAATTATTTTTTAAAAAGTCTTTTGCAATATTTGCACCACCTACAAGCCATATGTTTTCATCATCTAACCCTTCAATGAATTCTTTAGCATTGTCATTCACAAAGGTAATATTGTCTTTTTTACCAGTATTTTTCCTTGAAAATACAAAACATTTTTTATTTTTATAAGGCGCCTTAAACTCCTCATAGGTGGTATTACCTAGAATGATCGTTCCTATCGAATCCAAAAATTTCTTGTAACCAAAATCTTCGCCTAATTTACTATATCTTGTTAACCAATCCACTGAGCCATTTTTTCTTGCTATATAGCCATCCAAGCTTGTCGCAACATATAGGATTACTTTCTTCATTTACCTGATGAAATATTTTAGTTTATTAATTTTCACCTTTTTTAAAAAACTATTTCAAAAAAAAGGAAAATTATGTTTGCTCTGGTATTTCCAAAAAAAAACTAACACATTCAAGTATTTATGCACGTTTGGATGTAGGATTTTTGTCTAAAGAATTCATTTTGTCTCTTCCGCTTAAAATGCAATTACTATCAAAGAGGCTAATTGGGTTTTCATAATTTATTCAATTTTAGCATTTCATTCAATGACATTGATAAAAGATAATCTTATTGCAGTGTATGGTGATTAGAGTTACATTATTTCTATAGGTTGTAATAAGGTTCACATTTCTCAGAGTATTATCAAGTTCTCTTTTTGTGGATAACTCTAGAGATGCCATGCATAAAATTTGTCTTAAGTCTTGATTGTTTAGCAGTTGAACATTTTCTTTGAATCCACAGGCTACAGATCTGGCCATGGAGTCTACAGTGATACAAACTATGATTTTTGGTTCATTTGAAAGCCTACTGCAAAAAATCTCAATTTCTCTGTTTGTGAAGAGATTATTGAGTTCCTCACCTTTATTATTTGAACATTCGTCAAAAGTTTTCATATTTTGGAATAAAAAAATAATTTAATTTAACCAAAAGTCATTAAGATTATCTACAGGAAATGTTTGTGTCAGATTCCAAAAATAATGAACCTTGTACTTCTATTTTTAAAATAAAATACAAATTGGGATTTATGATTTTCAAGCCAAATTAATGAAAAAATAAGGAGAATGATGTTTATCTTTTTATCGATATTGAATAATAAGTTTACAGAAGATATGCAAAAGTGTCCTTTATGTCAAACAGAGTACAATGATATGACCAAAGTATGCCCCCTAAAGCATTGCTCAAATTGTGGATCATTAAAATTGCAAACCCATAAAAAGCGAAGTTTTCAGAGCAACAGAGCAAAATTAAATTTCATAATTATTTTACCGCCATTGGGTTTCTTTGTATTAGTCTATGGATACTTGTTTGTTCAAGGGGAACTTGTTTCATTTTTAAGTATTGTAGCGATATATTCTGTATTTTTTATAGCAGTATTAGCTAAAACTACAAAACCTAACATCAATTGTACAGAATGTAAAGCAAAAAATTTTCCCTCTATAACTAAAATTTATTTAAATCCAATTATAAAAAAAGAGACATCCATCTATGAGGATGACTTAACCAAAATTAGTAAAAAAATTCTTGAAACATTATCAAAAGAACAGAAAAAACACAACAAAAAGGATATAATAATTAGGATTGGAGGTGCAATTTCCCTCACTGTTATTGCAATATTTGGTACATTTTTTGTAAACCCAGACAGTAATTTATTTGAAGAAATTATTGAGATGATAAAATTCTTTCAATAAACTAGCCAGAATGATATCTAATAAACTAAAAGTAACTTTGTTAGCTTACAATGCTTAACAATGCCTTTAATTCAAAATAGCTTTTGCATTTCAATGACAACACAAAACAAAACAATCTTCGCAGGATTGATAATGATGGCAGCAGTGCTATCAGTCTCTGCAACCTACAACACTGCATTTGCACAAGTATCAGATGTAGTAACTGATAGACCAATTCATCCACATATAATATTTGGAGGCGTTGGTGCCGCAGTAGCTGAAGATGGTGAAGGGGCACGTTCCCTTTTTAGAATGGGAATTGTTCCAGTCGCTGATTCAACAACAGAGTTTGAGGTAAAACGCGGTGCATTCATGATTGGAGCCATAAAACATGATAATCGTGAAAAATACTCTGTAATTGCAGAATCCTGGAAAATAACAGTAAGTGCTGATAAAACATCATTTGATGCATCAGGACAAGCTAAAAGTGAAGACGGTAAAATCTACGATGTTAACATTTCAGGTGATAAAATCTCTGATCTTGAAAATGGGGACTTGTATTATGTTACAGGTACTGCAACAAGTGATGATGACAAAGTACATGACTTGTTTTACATCTCTGCAATTAAAGAGAGAACCGCTTCAGACAAATCCACTTATCGTGGAATTCAGTGAATTTAAAATCACTTTCTTTTTTTTATTAATTGATTTGCTAATTGAGAATTTTTCTTTTAGGAAAGTATAACAAATTGTAGGTTGGTACTTGAACAAGATTAATGGCGCCCTCGGCGGGATTTGAACACGCGTCTCAGCCGTGACAGGGCCGAATTCTAGACCGGGCTATACTACAAGGGCACAGTTATTTTTCAACAAAATCCTAGATTAAAAGTTTCGGTCATAACAAAAAATTTTGTAAAAGACTAAATTATGCACTCTAAGCAAATTTCTTTGTGGGTCTATGGCGCAGCCAGGTAGCGCACCGGACTTTTAATCCGGTTGTCGAGGGTCCGAATCCCTCTAGACCCGCCTACATCATTATTTTATCAAAATAGTGATTTTTTCTTCTAATTTTTCCAATGCATAAGATAATTCATTTTCTCTTTTGGTTATTTTTGTTCTATAATCATTAGTTTTTTTGATACGATCCTTAATCATTCTTTTTTGTTCACCATAACCTGATGAACCAAAAGAAATTCTATCTTTTAAGGATGAGATAATTGTAGTAGACATTATAATGTCTGAAACAACCTTTGGATCAACTTTGGTTCCTTGTACAGATCTTTTAATTTCATCAGTTGTTAATTTATTCAAAGATTTTTTGGAAATATACGCTTGTTGAACTAAAGATCCTGCAATTTTATGGGTAATTCGAAAAGGAATTTCTTTTAACACTAGTTTTTCTGCAATGTCAAGGGCAATTAGATAACTTGAATCCGTTGCTTTTTTCATTTGTTTTTCATTTACACGTAAAGTCAAGAGTATTGATTTTAAAATCAATAATGCACTAATGGATATTTTTGATGTGGACCAAATAGAGGATTTTATTTGTTGTAGGTCCCTTCCATAACCGGTAGATAATCCCTTGATAGTAGAAAGAATTGCAGTAAGATTTCCAATTATCTCTGCAGTTTTTCCTCTAGTTAGCTCTAAAATATCGGGATTCTTTTTTTGAGGCATTATACTTGATGGAGATGTAAATTCATCAGCTAATTCAATAAAAGAAAATTCAGAAGTTGACCAAAGAACAAAATCCTCAGAGATTTTACTAAGATTAGTCATCAAAATGGCAACGGTTGCAACAAATTCTGCAACAAAATCACGAGTACTTGTTGCATCAATAGAATTTTCTACAATTCCGTCAAATCCCAGCATTTCTGCTGTACTATGCCTATCAATTGGAATACTGGTTCCGCCTACCGGCCCTGCACCTAAAGGACTTTGATTAACACGTCCATATGCATCATAAAGGCGCTCAAAGTCTCGAAATAAGACATCTGCATGAGCCAAAAGATAATGAGAAAATACTCCAGCTTGTGCTTGTTGTAAATGAGTGTATAAAGGCATTATTGTTTTTTGATGATTTTTTGCAAGAGAAACCAGAACTTCAATTGTATCAAGTAAACAAGTACATAGTATGTTAATGTCGTTTCTAATTTTCATGCGAATATCCAATGCAACTTGATCATTTCGAGATCTTGCAGTATGCATTTTCCCACCACTTGCAATACCAGCTTTTTTGATAACAAGTGATTCAATTAATTCATGAATATCTTCTGCCTCTGAGAATGAATCAAACTTTTCTTTTTTTAGAATTTCTAAGGCATTGAGTATTTTTTTTGCATCATTTTTGGAAATTATTTTGTTTTCTTGTAACATCAAAACATGTGCTTGACTACCAAGGATATCAAATTGAATGATTTCAGAGTCATCATCTATCGAGGAGACATAATCTAAGGTAATATTGCTCAGGTCAGTGCCAAGACGTGAACGATACATCAACTATGGTTCTAGAATGGTTATATATAGCATCGACGCTTTTGCCGACATGAGTCAAGATATCAAACAACTTCGAGTAAAAATCTTCGATGAACTATCAAAGATTGTAGATCCTGAAATAAACACCACCATTACAGAATTAGAATTGATTGATGAGGTAGATATCAATGATAGTAATGTAAAAGTTGATTTGCATTTAACAAGTCCATTTTGTCCTGCAGTGTTTGGATTTAAAATCTGCCAGGACATCCATGATAATCTCCTGACCGTAGATGGGATTGATGATGTAAAAGTTAATGTCTCTAATCACTTTATGGCAGAGCAAATTAACAATCAGGTAAACAACAGTCCTAATCCAAAAAAATCAGGTTAACTTCTAAAACCTAAAAGATAGCCACGAAGAAATTGGATTCCCATTGCAGGATCTACTCCTTTAGGACACACTTGGCTGCAAGAGCCGGCAAAATGGCATCGCCATATTCCATGAGACTCGTCGATGATTTTTAATCTAGAATCTTTTCCTTTATCTCTACTATCAGCTACGTATCGATAGGCTTGAGCTAATGCCTGGGGTCCAACAAAAGAAGAATCTGTGGCCATAGTTGGACATGCAGAATTGCATAATCCACATTTAATACAATTTGAAAATTGAATGTATTGTTCTACTTCTTCTGGAGTCTGTAAAAATTCTTTTTCATTTGAGCTAATTTCAGAATCATCATTTATCAAATACGGTTTTATTTTGTGATGGCTTTCAAAGAGACGCTCAAATCGTACCGCCAAATCACGAATTATTGGAAAGTTATTCATCGGCTCTACTGTTACAACGTCAGATTCTAATTCGCTAATTTTTGTAAAACAAGCAAGTCTTGGTTTGCCATTAATTATCATTCCACAAGATCCACATGTTGCTTGCCTACATGAATAACGAACTGCTACGGAATGATCAAAATGTTTCTTTACCTCAAGAATTGCCTCAAGAACAGTAGTCCATCTCTGGTATGGGATATTGAATTCCATAAATTTTCTTTCGCTATCCTTCTCAGGATTAAATCGAGCTATTCGAAGTGTTGCAGTCTTTGGTGAAGAAAGGGATGTTGTTGGTTTTTCTTCTGCAATACTAGGTACTTGGGTCATCTATAGCATCCCCATATTGACCATTATTATTGTTCTCGAACCATAGGCAATTAATCCCATCATTGCTGCTACACAACCATATGATACTGCCTTTTCATACCTTGGTCCTTGCTTTAATTCTAGTAAAATAACTCGTAATCCATTAAATCCATGTATTGACAAAAGGATCAAAATTATCTCCAACATTCCAGCATATGGTAAAAATTGATAGTTTGCAATTACATTAGTATACTCCAGGGACTCAGCAAAGCTCTGGGTTAGGCGCATTAGTATATGTACTGCAACAAGTGCCACTGCTCCTAGTGCAGTCCCATAGTGAATTTTCATTATAGTACTTTCTCTCATTTTATTCACCATACATTACTGCTAAACCGTACATCATTGCAATGGCAGCAAGAACTATTGCCGAATAGATTCCTATCTTGTGCTTCATATTCTGAGATGCTGGGTCATAAGGATAGTCAGGACGTGATGGTTTTCCAACCCCAACCCCACCATGTCCAAGCATCACTCGAATACCATTTACAGTGTGAAATACACACATTGCAATTACAATTGCTAAAAGTGCATGGCCCTCGTTGGTTTGAGTTAGATCTAAAAATTCATTCCATCCAACTTGGCCTTTTAAAATTGAGCTTGTTTCATAAATGTGTCCAATAAAATATGCAAGTAAACCTAAACCACTTAGCCTCATTAACAAGTATGCAACGCGCTCTATTCCATATCGGCGAGGATTTATCATTCCTCCAATTCCTTCTTTGTTTTCGTCTTGTGGTTTCATCTAGTACTTCCTCTCTACTGGTTGATAATTTGTAATTGTTACGGGATGTGTCTTCATGATTGGCTCCTTTGGATCATAATATGCAAGTGTATGATGTAAAAAGTTGGCATCATCACGTTTAGGATAGTCAGTTCTGGAGTGTGCCCCCCTTGACTCTTTTCTATTGATGGCTCCAATAAGAACAATCTCAGCAGTCCTAAACATAGAATCAAGTTCCATTACATTTATGAAATTAGTATTGTACTCTTTTGCACTATCATCAACATGTTTCCATGTCTGTTCTTTTAGCTGACGTATCTTCTTTAATCCTTCAATCAGATTTTTTTCATTTTTGTATACGTATGCCTTTTCATTCATAGTATCTGTTAATTCCTGTTTAATATCATATGGATTTACATCCCCATTTCCTCTAAATATTCCATCATAGATTCTCTTCTCTTCTAAGGTTACTAAGTGATGAGGCCAAGGATTTGAGTTTGTGCTTTTTTCAATATAATCAACTGCAAGACTTCCTGTAATTTTTCCCCACACAATACATTCAGAGGTCGAATTTGCACCTAATCTATTTGAGCCATGGACACTGTTGCATGCAGCCTCACCTGCAGCCCAAACTCCCTGTAATTCCGTTGCTCCATCAATATTAGTATGAATTCCCCCCATCATGTAATGGCAAACTGGTCTGATATCAAGAATTTCATCAGCAGGATCTACGCCGGAGAACTTGATAGAGATTTCTCTAATTCCTCCTAATTTTTCTTTAATTTTTTCATCACCTAAATGTCTCAAATCAAGTTTCATGCAATCTACACCGGTTTCATGTTTGAATCCATTGCCTTCATTGATTTCAGTCATTATAGCTCTTGATACAATATCACGTGGAGCTAATTCCATTTTTGCTGCTGCATATTTTTTCATAAAACGCTCTCCCTTGTTGTTAAGTAAATATCCCCCTTCACCTCTTGCACCCTCTGTGATCAAAATACCAGAGGGGAGTATTCCTGTAGGATGAAACTGGACAAATTCCATATCTTTTAGAGCCATCCCTGCTCGATAGGCCATATCCAAGCCATCAGGGGTTGAAGATAATGCATATGTTGAAAAGCTGTAAATTCTTCCTGCTCCTCCTGTTGCAATAATTAGAGCTTTTGCTTTTATCTGGTAAAAGTTTCCTGAAGAAATTTCAATTGCCGTAAGACCCATGAATTTGTTTCCATCATGAATAATAGATGTTGCAAACCATTCATTGAGATATTCAATATTTTCAAATTTTTGACAAGTATCGTACAAGGTTTGCATCTCAAAGAAACCGACTTTGTCAGATGCATAAGTAGCCCGTGGAAAACTATAACCACCGAAATTTCTTTGATCAATTCTGCCATCATCTCTTCTTGACCATGGCATTCCCCAATGGTCTAATTGACGAATTTCTTGTGGCATTTCTTCACAAAGTCGTTTAGCAACATCTTGGTCGGCAAGAAAATCACTTCCCTTTACAGTGTCATAAATATGAGATTCAATGGTATCGCCTTCATCTTCAAACAAAACCGCTGCAGTTCCTCCTTCAGCTGAGACTGAATGAGAACGCATTACTTGAACCTTTGAGACAATTCCGATTTTGATTTTTGAGTTCTTCTTTGCAGCTTCAATTGCAGCCCTCAGGCCTGCCAATCCAGAACCACAAATAATCAAATCAAATTCTATGGATCCTACCATTTAGAGTGGGTTCTTTGGAGGTAAGTTAAATATGTAATAATTTGAATCAAGCAAATTGTTAATATATATCGCTAGTGATATCACTAGTGATGGTCCAAGATTGGTTCCAAAGAGTAGGAAGTTCGGTACCTAGAGGATTCTCAAGGTACTTTATTCTTGAGTTATTAAAGAAAAAAAATCGCACTGGAAAAGAGATAATCGATTATGCCATTGAGCAAAGCAATGGGATTTGGAAACCATCACCTGGTTTGATCTATCCACTGTTAGGAAGATTACTTGATGAAGAATTAATTGAAGAAGCTAAAGATGGAAGATATCAATTAACAAAAAAAGGCTTGGAGACTGCAGCAGATGTTGATAAAATAAACGATATTGTAAAAAAACAGCTAGATGTTCTTTTTCGATTGGGAAATGTAGGAAGATTTGTCGTAATGGATTTACTTGAAAAAATATTTAGTATGGGTTCGATTCTTAGTTCCAACATTACACAAATGACTGATGAGGAGACCGTAAAGTACAAAACATTTTTAGAAAGCGAACTTAAAAAAATAAACAAGACCAAAAAAAAAGTAAAGCAAATTAAAATAGAATAATTAAATTTAATATTTTTTTCTTTCTTAAAACCACATAGATTGAATTAATTTTAGAATAGGCTTTTAAATCTAATATCACAAAATCCTTCTTAAATAGATGCTTCAAAGTTTCTATTTCATAATAAACAAACAACAAATCTTCTACTTTATTCCATCTCCAAAAAAATGAAATAAAATTCCACAAGGGTTTAGAATTTCTTTTTGTTTTTGTATAGATGTTCTTGAATCATTGGTTATTAAATGATGTAAAACTTTGTTGGAATAAATTGCATCAAATTTTTTTTCAATCTTCAATCACCGTATTTAAAAATAATAAATCTGTAATTTGATATTTTTGTGCATGTTTTTCTGAAAAGTCTTTGAATTATCATATCATGCAACTGAATATACTTTTTGAGTATGTCCATTTCCTTTTCTGGTCCCATTTCTAATTCAAGTACAGAAGAATTATCTGGTAAAAAATTTCTCAGTTTTTTAATCAATTCTTCGCCATCCTAATCTGTAGCCATTTTTGTGTACTTGTTTACGCCTTTTTCTGTATCAAAAAAACCCTATGCGTAATACTATGTAGTCTCATTATTTTTTTTCATTAACCCTAATCCATTATTGGTCTAGTTAATACGAAAAATCTCTTCCAAAGAAGGGAAAGGTCTTTTTTACTAATTACGACACCTCTCAACAATTCAAAGAAAAACTAACGTAAAATACCTGCTAAATTACAAAATAAAGGTCTAATTCATAAATAATCCTGCCTCAAATTTACCTTATGATAAACCTCAAAACTATGTTAAAATCAGGAAAGCCAATTGTAATTCCAGGAGTTTATGATGCCATTGGAGCAAAAATTGCAGAAAAAGTTGGTTTTGATGTAATGTTTCAAACTGGTTATGGAACATCAGCTACATTGTTTGGAATGCCAGATTACGGATTTATTGGAGCAACAGAAACTGTAGATAATGCAAGAAGAATATGTCGAGCAGTGTCAGTTCCGGTGATTGTAGATTCAGATACAGGATATGGAAACGCTCTAAGTGTTTGGAAATTAGTGCAAGAGTTAGAATCATCTGGAGCATCTGGGATTTTTCTTGAGGATCAGAGATGGCCTAAAAGATGTGGTCATATGCAAGGAAAAGAGGTTATCTTACAAGAAGAATATACAGAAAAACTTGGTGCAGCAATTGATGCAAGACAAAGCAAAGATTTCATAATTGTAGCTAGGACTGATGCACGAGCTACTGAAGGATTAAATAATGCAATCGAGAGAGGATTACAAAATAAAAAAACAGGTGCAGATGCTGTTTTTATTGAGGCACCTAGATCAATTGATGAAATGAAGCAAATTGGAAAATCAATTAAAGGGCCATTGGTTGCAAACATGATTGAAGGTGGTGCAACTCCTCTTAATTCTGCAGAGGCATTACATAAGATGGGATTTAACATAATTTTGTATCCTCTATCAGTATTGTTTGCAAATACTTTTGCAACCATGAATATTCTAAAGGAGTTAAAAAGAACAGGAACTACGGCTAAATTTAAACAAAAAGTTGTAAATTTTGATCAATTCAACGATTTAGTTGAATTGCCAAAGTTTAGAAAACTTGAGAAAAAGTATGAGTTTACAAAAAGAGAATAAAAATAAAAATTACAAGTAAGAAGAATCTATGTCCTCTTTACTTCAATTTCTATGGTTGAAACATTTCTGGTTTTACCATCTTGCGATTCTAATGATTCAGAACCGATTTTAATTTCACCGATAGCATATCCTGCGGTTTCTGTTTTGCGAGCAATGATTTGAGCTACATCTACGGCACGTCCAATGCTCATACCTCTAGCTTTGATGTTTATGGAAGGTAAATTAGCCAATTGAATTAAGGCAGATGTAACATATGCCATCAATGGTTTTTTACCAATGAATATTGTGTCTCTTGTTTCGGTTGACATGAGGATTTGGGTATTTATGGATAATTTAAAGCTAGAAGCAATTTTTTGGTATGGAAAATTAAATTTCATCAAAATGCAATTGTTAATAGTATGAAAATACTATTTGAAGAGCAATATGGGAGAAAGAATGGAAATATTAGAATCTGGGACAAGTGAAGAAAAAATCAAAATATTAGAAACTTTTGACTGCACCAATGATCCTAAAATTGTAAAAAAAATAATAAATTGTTTAGATGATCCAGATATCAAAGTTAGAGGAGAAGCGTTTAGTTCTTTGGTGTTAAATAAAAATACAATTTCAAATTTCTTAATTGACGGCCTTAAAGATTCAAGGAAAAACATTAGAGGGTTTGGAGCATTAGTTTTAGCAAATAGAAATGATACTTTTTCAATTCCACAAATTATTGATCTTCTAAAGGATGAACGTTCTATGGTAAGATCTTGTGCATTGGGAGCATTAGGCCATCTTCGAGCAAAAGAGGCAAAAAATATCATCCGAAACTATATTTTAGATTCTAATATTGAAGTACGAAAAAGTGCTTTGCAAGCTTTGATAAATCTTGATGAAAAAATTTCAGATGACGAAATTTTTGAAATTTCCAAAGAAAAAGATGATGAATTAGACCAATTGATTGTAAAAATTAAAAAAAGTGGACCGGAAGGGATTTGAACCCTCGATCCGATGCATGCCATGCACCTATCCTACCGGACTAGACGACCGGCCCAATTGTCAGTGTTCTGACCAAATTTCATTTTTCAAATTGGTTATTAACGTTTAGCGGTTTATGAAATTTTTTAATTAGAATTAACACAAGATATTTAACCGCTTATTTCCTTGATTGGTCGGTATGGTAGTAGATAATGAGGCAACCATTACATATATTCAATTATTAAAAGAGGATTTACTGATTATGAGATTGGTTCCAGATGAGGGGCCAGTTCCAGAATACAAAGCAGGGCAATTTATCACCTTAGGATTACCAAATCCTGCTGAAGATGGAAAAATTGTTAGAAGAGCATATTCTATTGCATCTCATCCAGAAAATAGAGAATACATTGAGCTTGTAATTAGATGGGTTAGAAAACCATTGCCTGGCAGATTAACTACACAATTATTCAATGCAAAGGAGGGTGATAAGATAAAATGGTTAAAACCAACTGGTTTGGCACTTTTGATAAACGATGTTCTTCCAAATGGAGAACCAGACAAAAGACGTGTTGTATGTATTGGGGGTGGAACAGGTTTAGCACCATTTGTAAGTTTTGCGCAGCATTTTCATGCAGTTGGAGACAAGAGAGAAATTGTTGTTCTTCATGGAGCAAGTTATGTAGATGAGTTAAGTTACAAAGATTTGCTAACTGATTTAGAAAATGAAAGTATTAGAAGAGGAAAAGATGAATGGAACTTTAGATATAGAGCAGCAATTAGTAGACCACAAGAGTGGTTTAATAGATCTTGGTCTGGTCAGGTAGGAAGAGTTGAGACTTTTCTTAGACCAAGAGAAAGTGGAATTTCACCTTTAGAAGAATTAGTTGGCGAAAAAATCACAAAAGAAAATACAATCTTTTATTGTTGTGGATGGCAAGGAACAATCGATGGAGTGATGGACTTTTTAACACCAAGAGGATTTGTTACCTATCATAACAAGCGTGAAGATGGAAGTTTTGAAGTCAAAGACGAATCATACGGATAGTTAATTTTATTTTTTCAAGTTTGGATCAAGAGCAAATAAAACATACGGAAATATTTTTCTCTAAAAACAAGAGAACTCAATCATTGAAATATGACCCCATTTAAGCCATTGATGGTTGACGACGATTCTATATCTGGCCCATCTAAATCCTCTGACCAATGCCCATATTGAGATTATTAATCAACTAAAAGAGGATGGAGAAATTGTAAAAATAATGCCGGTGATTTTCAAGCTTGGAGAAAAAGAGGTGACCAGTAAAAGTTTTCCATTTAATTTTGAGATTAGGAAAAAAATGATAAAATCAGTTTTTGGTGATTCGGTTTTAATTACAGATGATTATACTTTTGAGGCACCTTTCAAGAAGTATTTGCCTCCACTTTTGTCTCTAAAATCTTGGAAATTACGAAAAAAAATTCTCACAGGAGTAAAGGGAAATTATTATTCTTACACTGGAGATAAGGCCGAAGGTTACATGCTAAAATTGTACAGGTTAAAACCCAAAATTGGTGAAAGAAAGTCACTTTCTGCAGCATCTGTTAAAGAAAAAATGTATGATACAGTATTAGGTCGCAAATCAGATTGGAGGACTGATGTTCCTGAAAGTGTTGGAAAGATTATTGAGGAGAATTGGCAAGAAATTGAAAAATATGCAAAGTTAGAGGATAAGACTAGACGAGTATTAGGAATGAAGTTTCCAATAGAAGGTTGGTCCGAATAGATTAAGTACTAAAGACATTGAGATTTTTTTGTGAGTATTCCCCTTTCAAAATATGTTTGGTTTGATGGAAGATTTGTTACGTTAGATAAAGCAAAGGTTCCAATTACAACACACGCTATACATTATGGTACATCTGTTTTTGAGGGAATTAGAGCATATTGGAACGGAAAAAATCTATTTGTCTTTAGATTAGATGAGCATGTAAAACGATTTAGGAAATCAGGTCAATTTTATAATATTTCACTTAATTTTTCTGATAGTAAAATCAAAGATGCGATAATAGGAATATGTAAAAAAAATAAAATAAAAAAATCCTGTTACATACGACCTTTTTATTTTGTTGGAGATTATGGAATAAATCTTCACGTTACTGAGAAAGCCCCTACCAATGTTGCAATTTTTTCATTTCCTTTTGGTGATTTATTTAATAAAAATGGTATTACTGCAGGAGTTTCATCTTGGAGAAAATTCTCAGACATGTCAACTCCTCCTCAGGCAAAAATGGGAGGAAATTATCTAAATTCAATTATTGCTACACAAGAAGCAAAAAGAAATGGATATGATGAGGCAATCTTGCTTGATCATAATGGAAATGTAAGTGAAGCACCAGGTGAGAATATCTTCATCGTAAGGGATGGTCAAATGATAACTCCTCCCTTATCTTCCTCAGCTCTAGAAGGGATTACGCGTGATGCAATAGTCAAGATTGGGAATGATTTGGATATGGAGGTTTTAGAGCGAGACATTACAAGAGGTGAGCTAAATCTTGCAGATGAGATTTTTCTTACAGGTACTGCAGCTGAGGTTACACCAATAATTTCTTTAGATGGTAAAAAAATTAGCAATGGCAGGCCTGGGAACTTTACTAAAAAGATGATAGAAGAGTTTACAGATATTGTAATGGGCAAAAATGATGAATATTTGCATTGGTTGACTCCGGTGTATTAAATGAAAATTGTTCAAGTAGGAACTGGAGGATGGGGGAAAAACCATATAAGAATTCTATCTCAACTTGGAGTTCTTGTTGCAATTTGCGATGCTAATGCTCAAAGGAGTAAAGAATACGGTGAAAAATATTCGGTAAATCATTACGATTCACTAGATGATTTGATTAAATCAGAAAAATTTGATGCAGCTTTTGTGGTGACGCCAACTTCAACTCACACTATGATTGCAACAAAACTAATTGAGGCAAAAAAACATGTCTTCGTTGAAAAACCAATGACTTATGATTCATTAGATGGTGAGAAACTAAAAGAATTAGCCCAAAAAAATAAAGTTATGCTTACCTGTGGTTATATTGAGCGCTTTAATCCAGCCGTAAATATCGTAAAAAATTATGTTAAAAAAAAAAAATATGGCGAACTTGTAATGTTAGAATTTCATCGTGAAAATAAAATGCCTCTGCAAATTAAAGATGTAGGAATAATTTATGACACCTCAGTCCATGATATTGATACAGCTAATTGGTTATTTGATGAAATGCCCTATGTTGTATTTGCAAGATCTGGAAAAATTTATCATGAACACGAAGATTTTGCAAGCATTATGTTAGGTTATAAAAATAATAAGACTGCAATTATTTCTTCGAATTGGATTACACCAAAAAAAATTCGAACCTTTAGTGCAGTATGTACTGATGCAGTAATTGTATCTGATTTTATATCACAAGAAATTAAAGTAGAAAGAAAAGACGAAACAGAAATTCCAAGAAATGATAAAAAAGAGCCCTTACTACTTGAAATTCAAAATTTCATTGGAGCAATAGAAGGAAAAAATGATTTGCTTGTAAACGCACAGCAGGCAGTAAACGTTACAAAAATTGCAGAGGCAGCACTTTTATCTAGTCAAAAAGGGGTTCCAATCTATCTGGATTTAAAATGAACAAAACAATGATGGATATTTTGGCCTGTCCTATTGATAAAAATTATCCACTAGAGTTGCACGAAATTAAAGAAAAAGATAACGTGGTATCTGAGGGTGCATTATTTTGCTCAAAATGTTCAAGATTCTATCCTATTATTGAGGAAATCCCAATAATGCTTCCTGATGAACTTAGAGACAAGAAATTAGAAATGGAATTTCTTAAAAATAACAAAGATAAGTTACCTGAAAAAATTTCAAAGTCAGGACTTCCATGGCATCTGTAAACTAGTCCATGAAAGATTTGAGCAAAAACTGATTAATTATTTATCCTTAGGTATTAATCAAAATTTTAGATAAAAATTATTGTAAAATGCTTCATATTTTAGAAAAAAGTAAAAAATTTGATAATGAATTTTTTGATAAAGAATCAAAAATAAGAATAGGAAAAAATACGAAGTTAGAACCTGGTGTTGTAATTTATGATGATTGTGAAATTGGAGAAAATTGCATAATTGGCACATCAGCAGTTTTAAAGTCAAATACAAAGATTGGAGATCACACAATTTTCGGTACACTGTCAACTACCGAAGGTAACGTGGAAATTGGTTCATGGACTACAATTCATTCACAATGTCATGTCACTGAAGGAATGAAAATAGGAAACAATGTCTTTATTGCACCATTTTTTTACACTGCAAATACTCCAAAAATTAGTGCAGGTAAATTTGGTTATCCAAATACCACTAATGATCCAAGATTCCCACCATCCGTAGCAGATGGGGTAAGAATTGGTGAAAATGTAGGATTAGCACCTGGAGTACAAATTGGAAAAGACTCCTTAATAGACATGTGTTGCTTAATTACTAAGAACATTCCACCCAATTCCTATGTTAGGGCAGACAAGTCAATAGTTGGAAGAATAATAAAATAATTTTCTAGAAATTAAATTGTTTTTTAAAAATCAATTTATTCATTTTTGAGAGAATAATAATCCACAATAAAACTAGGATAATTGCAACTGTAGCTTTTAATCCAGATGTTAGAATGTAATTAAAATCCCCATAACCTGAAATCGCAATAGGTCCTAAAATAATCACAACAATGCCACCTCCTAGAATTATCAATATCCACATTACAAATAAAAATCCAAAAATACTCCCATTCTTCAAATTTTAATCACCATTATTATAGTGGAAATTATAGCCAAAAATCCCGAAAACAAAGCCAATTTGAAGATAACATTTCCAACCTGCTTTTCGCTTAATGGCTCTGAGGCTACAATTAATCGTACCAAGGTAATTGGTGCTTTTTTGTCCTTTGTAGCTTTTAATTTGAAATCATCTGTATGCTCTACTGGCTTTGATTTTACTTCGCGATGTTCAACTATGCGTTTTACACTTGATAAAAATAGGAATGAATTGATTATTGCAGGTAACAAAGCAATGGCTGCAATAATTTCTATCTGGCCTATGATTGCAATGGTTCCATACATTGCACCAAGTGTCAGGGCACCTGAATCTCCAGGAAATATTTTGCTTGGATTCTTATGGTATTTGTAAAATGCCAAGGAAACCAAAGCTAGTGGTAGACTGATAATTGCCATCTCGTAGTTTTGTAAAATAACTAATGCTATGCTAAGTGTAAAACTGGAAATTACCATAAATCCACTTGCAACTCCATTTAGAACATCAATTGAATTGATAGTGTTTCCTGTAATTGGAATCATTAAGATGATTATTCCTAGATATAAAATTGGAATTTGTACCTCTCCAAATAATGGAAAGGCAAGATCGGAGTCATATGTACCCAAGAAAATTATTGGCAATGCTGCAATAACCAGTCCTAAGGGTTTGAACCATCCACCCATAACTTTTCTATCATCTATATACCCAATTACAAATGCAATAGAACTTGTAATTATTACTGCCAAAATTTCGTTCATTTGTAAAAATGCATAAAGTAAAATTTCAGATGAAATAATTCCTGCAATAATTGAGATGCCACCTGGTCTTGCAATCATTGGAAGTTCTTTTTTGTTCATATCAGTGACTGTATAATTTCGTTTTTGTAAAAATTTTATCAAAGGAGGTGTAGAAAAATAAACTGTAAAAAAAGCAACAATACAAGTTACAACTGCTGGGATTATTAATTCAGTCAATATCTAACCTTTTTTAATTCTGACTTTATGTTATCTGCAAGGGTTAAACCAATTTTATCAATTTCGGCTAATTTGTTTACAGGAATTTTTGCCAAATCATCGAGTGTCCTTATCTTGTGTTTGAATAGCGCCCTTGCCCTTACCCTGCCGATTCCTTTGACCTTGACTAGTTCCAAGAGTTCCTCTCGGATTCCGTATACAATTCTCCTTCTTAGATTTTCAAGTTCTTCAAGCAAATCTGCTCTTTCTACATGTTTTGCAATCTCCCTGAGGCAATAAATTAACCAATTGGCATTCTCTACCATCCTGTGCATATCACCTGATTCTATGCCAAGACCATCAGAGAGGGCAGTTTCTGATGATTCAGTAATCCAGGACTGTAACGCAAGAAGACTCCTTGAGCAATCATACTCTGAAATTGGTTCTAAAAGTTCAGAGGTGTGATTTTCTATCATTAAACTGGCAGCTTCATAGTCTTTGTTTCTCATTGAGAATTTTGGGAAAAATTCTTCAGATGACGTAATTATATGTAAAAATCCAAACGTGTGTTTTTTTTTCTTTGAGACATTTTCTATTGCGTCACGAAAAAGAGTTGCAGTTAAGGGATCAATATACAGCATTGATGTTTTTTTTCCAAATTCAGTAGCTGCATGTCGTTCGCCTTTTTTAATTATCAAATATTCACTTGAGAGAAATCGCAATGCAAGATCGATTGCAAATTTTATTGTTGATTTTCTTGATTGTAAACCACCTAGTGTTTGTAAAAAGAAATCTAAGATTTCTCCTTTTTTTATTCCAGGATTTGTTACAATAACAGTTAGAATATGTATTCTTAAGGACTTGTCCTCTGTTATTTTTGATTCTATTGGTTCTGGTTCTCCCTTTATGTAATGCTCAATTATCTCATCACCATTTCCTTTTCCAACAATTATAGATTCACCATACTTGTCAAACTGTGGTCTTCCTGCTCGTCCGCAAAGTTGCTTGTATTCTAAAATACTAATTGGCCTGTTTGCACCCACTTGTGCATTATACCTGGATACACTTGAAATTACTACACGTCTTGCTGGGAGATTAACTCCTGCAGCTAATGTTGGTGTGGATGATAATAGCTTGATTGTTCCCTTACGAAATTCAGTCTCTATTATTTCTCTGCAAGACTGATTTAATCCTGCATGATGAAAGCCAACTCCTTTTTTTACTAGAATTGCAAGTGTTCGTACCAGATCAGTATTCTCATTTGTGCCTAGGATTTTTTTTGAGATTTTGGCAAGCTCTTCGAGTTCTTTTTTTTCCAATAGATTCTCAACTCCATCCATAGCTTTTGTTGCCAAAGATTTGGAGCGAGCCCTTGTTTCTGCAAAAATTAATGATTGACCTCCCTGTTTTACGCATTGAATTCCAAGATCAATTGGAGTTCCACGAATGGTATTATCAACATCAAAGGTAGTCCCATCTGCCATTGTTACCATCCCTCCATCGCAGACTCCCTCAGATAATGGAACAGGTCTCCAGGTGCTCTCAACTAAAGTACATCCAAGCCATTTTGCAAGCTCATCTGAATTTGTAATTGTGGCACTAAGACCTAGAATTTGAGGCTTTGATTCTAGTCTTTTTAGCTGAGTCAAGACCATCTCAAGTGTTGGGCCTCGTGTATCATCTCCTATCAAATGGATCTCATCAGAAATTACAAGACCAATCTCATCAATCCACTCTACTCCTCTTCTGATAATAGAATCCATTTTTTCATTAGTCAAAATTAAAACATTATTTTTCTCTAATTTTTTTTCTACATTATCAAAGTCTCCAGTGGAGATGCCAACTTTGATCTTGTTTCCAATGGCAAGTTTTTCTAATTTTTTAAACTCTACAAATTTTTCAGCAGCTAATGCCCGAAGTGGACTGAGATAAATTACCTTTCCTTTGTTTTTTGATAAATAACTAATAATTGCCAAAGTTGCAATCAGTGTCTTACCACTTGCAGTAGGAGCTGATACTAGAACACTTTTGCCATTGAGCAGTCCTGCCTTTACACTATCACTTTGAGGTGGATAAAGTTTGGTCAATCCTTCTGATTTTAAAAACTCAATTGAAGACTTGGGAAGATCAAGTTTCTCTAATTTCATACTCGGTTATAATGACCGGGACTGGATTCATAAATAGATGCTTCGCGAAGCATTCTTCTAATATAGGTTCTAGCTTCTTCTTCAGTAAACTTTTCAGTTTTTTCTAATTCTTTGACAAATGTTTTCTCATCAACTGCAGCTTTGTGATCACCTTCTAGGGCTTTTAAAACATCCATAAATAGCTGCATTTTTGAGACCTCACTTCTTGGTCTTCCTTGAAGTACTCCCAAGTCGACTTTACCTGTATTAACATCAACGCCTGCATCTTGAAGCATTGATTCTATTAGGAATATTGCACGTTCTGCATCTTCTTCTTCTACCTTATCTTTCATGAGTAGTCTTGCGCGAGCAGTTGAGAGTCTAATTATTCCCTCTAATTGTCTTGGAGTAACTGTAATCATCTCTTCAGATTCTACATTTCTCATCTTCAAATAGTATTCAAGAATCTTCTCTTCTGCCTCTTTGGTTAAATTAGGCACTCCTCTTTTTGCAAATGCAAGGTATTTTGTTAGCAAATCAACATCAATTACAGACCGTTTATCTGTTCCTTGTGGAGTGTGTAACTCTATAATGTGTCGTGCAATCTTTTCATCTTTTTCTCTAGTTGGAATATCGCGTACCACAAATATCAAGTCAAATCTTGTAAGTAATGGAATTGGCAAGTTTACATTTTCTGTAATATTTTTGAACGGATCATATTTTCCATACATTGGGTTTGCTGCAGCTAAAATCGAAGTTCTTGCATTTAGTGTTGCAACAATCCCACCTTTTGCAATGCTTGCAGATTGTTGTTCCATAACTTCGTGTAGTGCACTTCTATCTTCTGGTTTCATTTTATCAAATTCATCAATACATACTAGTCCTTGGTCACCTAGCACTACTGCTCCTGCCTCTAGCATCATAATTCCTGTTTTGTCTTTGACTACAGCTGCTGTAAGCCCTGCAGCAGTAGAACCTCTACCAGAAGTGTAAAGCCCTCTTGGTGCAATTCTTGCACAAAATTTTAGCATTTCACTTTTTGCAGTACCAGGGTCACCTACAAGAAATACGTTAATGTCACCTCTAATTTTACTTCCATCGCCCAGCAACCGTTGGTTAGAGCCTACAATCAAAAGTAAGATTGCTTCTTTGATTAGCGACTGTCCTTGAATGTGTGGTGCAAGTGAGTCGATTAATCTCTGATAAATATCAGGGCTTTGAGAAAGTGAACGAATTAATTTCTCATCTTCAGGCAAAATTTCTTCTCTTTGAATTTTTCTTGATGACTTGTTTCCACGGCCTCCCAAAAACTCTATGTTGTTTCCCTCAATTCTTAATCTGTATAGCCCACTGTGTCCACGAGCCACTCCTGCGACTGATTCTTGCTCAATTCTGACTATACCAGTTAGGATAATTCTATCCCCTGGTCTTGCGTTATCTACCAGGTCTTGGCGAATTGTGACGTCAATATAATGAGGAAGTTGGCCTGGAGGGAGGTCTTCTGGAAGTTCTTGTAATCTTAGAATTTGAAAATCAATGAATTTACTGTCTTCTGGTTTTAGCTCAAAGTCTCGATGTTTGCAATTTGGTTTATCACATACAACTGGGGTTTTAACATCCATGCTTTTGAGCTGAATTACTTTGGTTTTGTGTTCATCAGGACAAACAAAAATTAGCTCCTTTGCAAGTGGTTTGACTTCTGATGCACGAACTACCATACCTGAAACACTAGTAATGTGTCCAATGGTTTCTGCATTGATTTGTCTGAGACTTCGTTGAAGAGGATAATTAACTAATCTTACTCGTACTTCGTCTTTGATCTTTTCTGCGTAATCCGGAAATCTTGTTTGTAATGCTTCTTTTATTGCTCTAGAAAATGCATCAAAAATCTTATCTGGATCAAAAGAGAAGATCCTTGCAAGGTCAGGTTCTACTACTAGGTCATTGTAATCAACTAAAATGTATTTTGAATTTTTTGGCATCATTTCATCGATTTGCTCGACATACTTGTAGTTGCCAAACTTGTCTTTGAATCTAATTAAGAATTCTTTTACCTTATCTGATAATGCAGATTCTGTAAATGTGCTAGTTTGAACCTTGCTCATGTAAATTACTCCTTATTTGGTTTTCAAAATTTTTGCTGTTATCATAAATTGTTTTAAAAAATACACTTTCTTCAACTGTAATCTTGTTGTATAAATCAGAACTTAATTTTGTAGAATCTGCAAGTTTTACAAGCTTTCCTCTTCGCATTCTAAATAGTTCAAGCATCATACTCTCAATGTGATTAAAATCATCTCTTTGTAATGTTCTCATGTGTCGTTTTAATTTAATATAAAATTGAGGCTCAAGAGTTGATACTTGGTATTCTCCTACCATCTTTTCTTTTGACAAGGCTTGCTTGAGTTCAGTTATCATATCAGGTGAATCTAATTCTCCAAGTTTATTATCCTCAATAATTTGACCAACCCAACGGGGTATGTTCATAACCTCTCCTGAGGTTCCTTCAACTTTTACCTTAGCTACATTAAACTTTACATCCTGGTTAAGAGTGGCCTTGGCATCCTTTAGGCCATATCCGATCTCATGTAATTTTTCTACATCCTCTATTTCCATTTAGATCACTAATTCCTCATTGGATCCTCATGTAGTGGATCGATCAATTCTATTCACTATTTAGTGAGATCAATTGATCCTATTAATTTCCGTTTATTAGTGGGGCGTAAACTATTGAGAAACATGTTATCAACTGGCATGTGGGTCGAAAAGTATCGTCCCCAAAAGCTCTCAGAAATTGTAAATCAGACTGAAATTATAGGTAGTCTTGAGGAATTGATAAAAAATCCTGCAGATATGCCACATTTGCTGTTTTCAGGTTCTGCGGGAGTTGGCAAGACTACAGCAGCGCTTTGTCTAGCGCGGCAAGTACTTGGAGAAAATGTCAAAGACTACACCTTGGAGCTAAATGCATCAGATGAGAGGGGAATAGGAATGGTACGAGAAAAGGTAAAGAAATTCACAAGATTTGCAGGAATGGCCGATGCGCCCTTTAAACTAATTATTTTGGATGAGGCCGATGAAATGACAAATGATGCTCAAACTGCACTTAGAAGAATAATAGAAGATACTGCCAAATTTTGTAGATTTATCCTAATTGCAAATAACATATCAAAAATAATCGATCCAATTCAGAGTAGATGTGCTACCTTCAAGTTCACATCAGTTCCAGAAGAGGATGTAATTGCACGACTAGCAGAGATTACCAAAAAAGAAAAAGTAAAGGCAGACAAAAAAGGCCTCAAAGAAATTTATGATTATTCCGAAGGAGACTTGAGACATGCAATAAATTTGCTACAAGCAACTGCAAGTTTAGGTGAGGTTTCACAAGAGAATGTAAAGGCCTCAGCTGGACTTGCAAAAACTTCTGATGTTGATTTGGTCCTCAAGATGGCATTGGATGGAAAAATTACAGATGCAAGAGAGAAAATGATAGAGTTGATCAAAGTTTATGGAATGAGTGAATCTGATTTTCTAAAATATCTAAATTCTTCCGTATTCAAATCAAAGCATGAACATTTATCTAAAATCTTAGAGGTAATTGCAAAGTATGATTATAGAATTTTAGTTGGTGCAAATCCTGAGATTCAGCTATCTGCATTATTGGCAGAACTTGGAAATATAGAATAACGCAGAGAGAGGGATTTGAACCCCCGCGTTCTTGCGAACACAGGCTCTCAAGGCCCGCGCCCTACCGGACTAGGCGACCTCTGCAACGTTCGGTAAAATATGGTGATTAAAATTTGTTGATGAAAAATAGAAAAATAAGAAAAAAGAAAATTATTCTTTAATCGTGTGAGTGCGGACCGCCACTGCCTTCCATCTTGACATATGTACCTGCTGCCTTTTCATGGAATTCTGCATTAGCTTGTTCAATTAGAATAGCACCTGTTGGACATGCTTCTTGGCACGCCATGCAAACAGTACAATCATGTTCTCTGATTGGCATTGATTTGTCACTTTTGTCTAATCGTTCGTCTTGCTCAGTTAAACCAGTGCCTTCAAAGGTCGCACCAACAACATCTTTTGCTGGAATATCTTGTTCGGTTCTGTACCACTGAAATGTCTGAACTGGACATACACTCATGCAAGATCCTGCTGCGATGCAAGAATCCCAATCAACTGCAACTGTAGTACCGTGAACACCAAGAGGAACTTGTTCTTCACCTCGTTCTGCATATGCTGCTTTAACTTCATCATCTGAGAAGGCTGCACCATTTTTCCCGGTATTTACAGGCCAAATCCAGTGAAAGTTCTCGCCATCGCTGTGACTCGTCTTTCCAATTGGTTTCTTGTCCGCAAAATAGTCTTCAGATATTACTAAATCTGCCATGAATTAATCATCTTTCAAATATTATTTAAATCTAGATAGAATTAACCTGACCTAATCCTATAAATGGTAATTATTGGTAAAAATTTTTGAATTTAGTTTAAAATCAATTAAAAAATTCTGCTCTATGCTTGTTTATCGTGATATTCTTGATTTGATTGATCGACTTTGATTGCTTGTGGAGGACAAACTGAAACACATGCCATACACCAAATACAATCATGTTCTCTGATTGGATCTGCCTTATCAGTATAGTCTGTTCTTTGATCTTTTTCGGTACTACCAGTGCCTTCAAAAGTTTGTCCGACAACTTCTTTTGCAGGAATATTTTTTTCTGTTCTATACCACTGAAAAACTTGAACTGGACAGGCCTCAATACATGCACCATCTGCAACACAAGAGTCCCAATCTACTGCAACCATTGTTCCTGAAACACCTAATGGTACTAGTTCCTCGCCTTTTGCCGCATATGCTGCTTTTACCTCATCATTACTTGCAGCCTCATCGATCCTTCCTGGACCCCACATTAGGTGAAAGTGCTCACCATCTGAGTGGTTTATCTTCCCGAGTGGTTCCATACCTTCAGGAAAGTTTTCTGGAATTGGCATAATCCCCTCAGTTTTAGATATTATTTAAAGCTAGGCCAAAATTTATACCCACAAATAGAGCCGATCTAATTGTGATATTTGCGATCCCTTACGTTCATATCGATTGAATGTTAATTGGTATAGTTGGATATTTTCAAGTACGATGTATATCGGGGACCAAACATTGGAGTGTATATTACAGTTAATGATGAATTTGTATTATTGCCAATGGGGTTTGCAGAGACTAAAGCTGAAAAACTTGCAAAGTACTTGGAGGTAGAACCACTATATTCTGCAGTTGCAAACACTCGACTTATGGGTGCACTAATTGCGATGAATAATCATGGAGTACTATTACCGTCAACTGCTTATCAAGACGAATATGATTTTTTAAAAAAAGAGACAGGGTTAACAGTTGGGGTATTGGATTCAAAATATACTGCACTGGGTAATGTGATTTGTGCCAATGACAAAGGAGCAATTGTATCCCCATGGTTATCTTCATCTGATGTAGATACTATAAAGCAAATCCTAGATGTCGAGGTAGTTCAAAAAAGAATTTCAGGTCTTAATGTTGTTGGTTCTATGATGGTTGCAAATAATACTGGTGCGGTGATTCATCCAGAAGCAGACGAGGAGGATATGAAAATGTTTGCTAATGTATTGGGAGTTCATGTAGAACATGCAACGATAAACTCTGGTGTTCCATATGTAGAGTCTGGAATTTTGGCAAACAACAAGGCAGTAGTGGTAGGATCAATGACTACAGGACCAGAGATTATGATGTTAACTAGAGCTTTTCTAAATTAAGAATAGAGTGCGGATCATCAGTAAGGGACTCGACAGATATTTGTGATTCAACACCGGTTTGCATATCTCTGAAAACCACATTGCCTTTTTCTAGCTCTTTCGGAGCAACAATTATGCAGAATCTAGAGTCTGCTGCTTGGTCCATCTGTTTTTTTAGAGGCTTTCCTACAAGGTCAATGTTAGTTGGAATGTTTGCAAGACGTAAAAGAGATGCAATGCTTGTTGCTACTTTTTGCATCTCATCATTGATAAACAAAATAGAAACTCTATCTGGTGTTGACTCTGCAATGATATTTTGCTCTTTCATGGTAAGAATAATTCTCTCAACTCCTCCTGCAACACCTGTTGCTCCAATGTCTTCTCTGCCAAATGCTTTAGTCAGTGAATCATATCTTCCACCACCAGCTAAAGCACCTAATGTAGAATTTTTATCAAATACCTCAAATACAGTCCCAGAATAGTAATCAAGTCCTCTCACAATTCCAAAATTAATTCTAACATTTGATACTCCACGGTTCTCAAGTGATTCAAATAATTCCTTTAGAGAATTCCATGATGAGAGAGTGGTTGTGTCCGTTTTTTGCTCTACTTCTTTTATGCTTCCTTTAATTTGAGAAAACTCTAGAATTTGCTCTATCTTTTGAATGTCATATCGATCCTTGAATTCATTTACTATCTCTTGCTTTGATTTTTTCTGAATTTTATCAATTGCACGTAACATATCAGCTACTAGAGTTGGGTCTTTTGAGTCAAATAACTGATTAATGTACGACTCTACTAGATTTCTGTGATTGATATCAATTGTTATGTCTTTGAGTAATAGTGAATCAAATAATCGTGATGTGAATTCAATAATTTCAGCTTCAGATTCTATTCCTGGCTTGCCATAAATCTCAATATCCCACTGGTGAAAATATCTATATCTTCCCTTTTGTGGCTCGTCATATCGGAATACTCCACCAAAACTTGAGATTTTAGCTGGTAGTCTCATTGATTTTTGTGATGCAGCATATCTTGTCAGACCAACTGTAAAATCAAATCGTAGTGCTACTTCACGTTCCCCTTTGTCTTTGAAATAATAAATCTCATCTTTAATTGCAGGACCAGACTTTGTTTCCAAGACTGAGAGGAGTTCTATTGGTGATGGATCCATAAATGAAAAACCATACAGGCCAGATAATTGTTTAAAGTGTGATCGAATATGCTCAATATTTCCATGCTCTTGGGCTTCAAAATCTTTCATTCCACGTGGTAGCTCCAAGATGGTTTTTGGAGTTGTGTTTAGTGATTTAGATATTTCTAAACTTTACCTGATATATTTCGGAACCCTCAACAACTGCAAAAATTAATTTTGTCTCCCAAGAGACACAAAATTTTCAATAAGGCTTCTAGTTTTTAGCAATCATATTCATCAAGTGAATTATCACTATCCTCTAAATCCAGAATGTTGAGATGAGATAGAATTGAATTACGATAAGAGATTTCATTTATCTGCCGATGCTTTTGGCCTTTTCTTAAAGGATGATTTTCAGATTTTGTCATATCTGCAAGCTTTCCGAATCTGTATTTAACATTTAGGATGAATTCCCACTGAAACCTTTCATAACCATTCACTACCAATAGTATATATAATAGTATGCCAAAGATACCCCATGAGCACCCAAACTCAATCAAGCGATGTATACACCTTATACAAGCAAAATGTTCAGAAATACTT